>ERZ1046876.81-NODE-81-length-77944-cov-15.332935_pt1 | contig 77944 bp, 87 predicted proteins | sample MGYA00383094_ERZ1046876 | MGnify/ENA primary metagenome ERZ1046876 (study PRJEB29581, sample SAMEA5548364) | metagenome | biome: marine; feature: coastal; material: water | depth 50 m | study: Short-term variability in the microbial, nano- and picoplankton dynamics...
AATTTGATATCCCTGAGTTACCAACATACATCGAAATTCCAGAGTTAAATCCTGGAGTGATGGAAGGCGAGGGCCCATTTAAATCATCTGATGAATTTCAAAAGCCATTAGGCTTTCCAGGTGAAAAAGTTGATAATTGGAAAGAAATCGCCATTGATAAAATGGGTGAGCTTAAGTCTAAATACCGCTCAGTACAAGTCTTTTTAGATTCTTGCGTTAAGTGTGGCGCCTGTACTGATAAATGTCATTATTTCTTAGGCTCGTCTGATCCAAAGAATATGCCAGTTGCGCGCCAGGATTTATTCCGTAGTGTTTATCGTCGTCATTTTACTTTTGCTGGTAAGCACTTTCCTAAATTGGTGGGTGCTAAAGAGCTAGACGACGAGATGATTGATGACTGGTATAACTACTTTCACCAGTGTTCACAATGTCGTCGTTGTTCAGTATTTTGTCCGTATGGTATTGATACGGCTGAAATTTCAATGGCAGCTCGTGAAGTATTAGACAGTGTTGGTATTGGTCAAAAATACTGTAACCAAATTTTAGGTAAGGCGCTTACAGTTGGTAACAACTTAGGCTTGCCCGAGCCTGCACTTAGAGATACATTGATCGACCTTGAAGAAGAGGTTGAAGAAGATTTCGGTGCACCAGTTAAGTATCCATTAGATCAAAAAGGTGCTGAAATACTATTAATCACCCCATCAGCAGATTTCTTTGCTGAGCCACATATTGATGGTTTAATCGGTTACGGTAAAGTATTTTATCAAGATGGTGTTAGCTGGACTATGAGTTCATACGCATCAGAAGGTGCCAACTTTGGTATGTTTATTGGCTCTTACGATATTATGCGCAAGGCTGCATTAAGAATTCGTAAAGCAGCACTTGATCTTGAAGTATCTCGCGTTATGGTTGGTGAGTGTGGCCATGCATGGCGTGTAGCTTACAGCTTCTGGAATACTTTAAGTGGTGTTGGTGCTGGTGCTCAGTCAAGTGATGAATACGCAATGAAATTGCAAAACCAATTGGACCATAGATATCCACAGCCACAACATATTATTGAATATACTTATGACTTAATTCAAAGAGGAAAGCTTGAATTTGATAAGTCAGAAAATGATGATCGTACCGTAACATTCCACGATTCATGTAATGTTGCTCGTGCAACTAACATGGGTGGCATTGAAGGCGGTCAATTCATTCTTCCACGTGACGTAATTAAAGCAGTTTGTAATAATTATGTTGACATGGAAAGGTCAACGATTAAAGAATCTACATTCTGTTGTGGCGGCGGTGGCGGCCTATTAACCGACGACTTGATGGAGATTCGAGTTAAAGGTGCCATGCCAAGAATGCAGGCACTTAAAGAAGTAGAAAAAGACAATGGTGTTAATACTTTAGCAGCTATCTGTGCCATTTGTAAGTCGCAATTTAGTAAAGTATTACCTAAATTTGATTTTGATCCATACATGATTGTGAGTGTGCACCAATTGGTGAGCTCGGCAATTATTTTGGATAAGCCACAAACTGAAGCTGACGATGCTGAGATAGCAGAAGAAGCAGAAACTGAATAAAAACAAGGAGAATTATTATGCAAAAGAATGCTTACGGACAATCTACTAAAGGTGAAAACCATACATTTAGATTATATAAAGACGATGATCAAGGCGCAGTGCCATGGAATCAAAAAATCTTTAAAGAAGATACTTCTCACAAGTGTCCTACTTACGTAACTCAAACACCTCCTTGTCAAGGTTCTTGTCCTTCTGGCCACAACATTCGTGGTTGGTTAGATATTGTACGTGGTATGGAAAAGCCAACTGGTGACATGACATGGCAAGAGTACGCATTCCGTCGTTCAACGGCTGCAAACCCATTCCCTTCAGTGATGGGTCGTGTTTGTCCTGCACCTTGTGAAGATGGTTGTAACCGTAATGAAGTTGAGGATACGGTCGGTATTAACGCTGTTGAGCAATTTATTGGTGATAATGCGAAAAAAGAAGGCTACACGTTTGAAATTGAAGCGGCAGATACAGGCAAAAAAGTCGCTATTATTGGTGGTGGTTGTGGTGGTCTAGCAGCAGCATTACAACTTCGTCGTCAAGGTCACAGTGTTACTGTATTTGAAAAATATGATCAATTAGGCGGCATGATGATGTACGGTATTCCTGATTACCGTGTACCACGTGATGTACTAAGTTACGAAATTGATCGTATTCTTGCAACCGGTGTTGAAACTAAAATGAACACCAAAGTAGGTGTTGATGTAACGGTTGAAGAATTAGAAAAAGAGTTTGATGCAGTTTTATTTGCCATTGGTGCAATGAGCGGTCGTACACTACCTATTCCAGGTGGTGATGCTGGCAATTGTGTCTCGGGTGTTGCCTTCCTTGAAGCTTACAACCAAGGTCGTCTGCAGCATATTACAGGTAAAGTGATTTGTATTGGTGGTGGTGATACTTCGATTGACGTTGTATCAGTTGCTCGTCGTTTGGGTAATATTACTAATATTGCTGAAAAGGATCGTCCAGAGCATATTATTTTTAATGATACAGCGCACGATGTTGTCGATACTTCTAATCGTTTAGGTGCAGATGTTCTATTAACAACACGCTCTACTATTGAAGATATGCCTGCAGCTCAAGAAGAAATTGATGATGCAAATCGTGAAGGTGTTGAAATCCAAGGTCAATTAAGCCCAGTTGAAGTAATTACTAATAATGAAGGTCGTGCGACAGCGCTGCGTTTTGTGCGTTTAGAAGAAGATGGCTCTACGCCAATTGAAGGTTCTGAATTTGATATTGAGTGTGAGTTGATTGTTTCTGCAATTGGTCAAACGGTTGATTCTGAAGGCATGGACGATTCATTCTTTAATGAACACGGTTTTATTGATGCTGATAAGAACTACCAAGTGCCAAACAAGCCAGGCTTCTTTGTTTGTGGTGATGTTGTTCGTCCACATCTATTGACAACAGCAATTGGCCAAGCGGGTATTGTTGCTGAAAGTATTGATGATTACCTTTCTGGCCATGATCAAAAGGCACGTAATAAAGTTGACGTACATTACTTTGATCTTGCTAAGAAGCTTGATGAGTGGGATTTATCACCTGAAGGTTATGAAGCAGGCGGTACAGCGGGCGAAGGTACAGATACAGCAGATTACGCTATTCATAACTATGAAGATCGCGCTTATGCATCGATCATTTCTCATACAGAATTATTCTTAGGTCACTTTGATAACGAAGAGCGTAATGCACGTAACCATAAGCTGGTTGACGTTGATAACGTTCTGGGTAACTTTGAAGAGCGATTAATTGGTTATTCTGAAGAAGAAGTGCAGAAAGAAGCAGCACGTTGTATGTCATGTGGTCTATGTTTCGAGTGTGACAACTGTGTTATGTACTGTCCACAAGATGCGGTATTTAAAGTTAAAGCTGATAAATCAACATTAGGTCGTTATGTTGATACCGATTACAACAAGTGTGTTGGTTGTCATATTTGTGCTGACGTATGTCCTACAGGCTACATTCAGATGGGTCTTGGTGAGTAATACGATTTAATTTTTTAAAGAGAGTGAGTATGAGTCGTTTATTGATTGTTTTTTTAAGTGTGCTGTTAAGTAGTGTTTTTGTGCAGGCTGATCATCACATTCCTAATCTTGGTGAAAAAGCAACTGAGTTTAAGGATGATGGCGAAGAAGCGCATAAGCGTGAAGGCATGAGCCATGCAGCGAGTTTAATTCTGCAGCGTAAAATGCATCCTGAGCTTTTATTGCATAAGCGTGACAAGACGTTGCGTCAAGGTGTGCGTGGCGGTTATGTTCAATTAAAAAAATGTGTTGAGTGTCATACATCTGTCGATGAAAGCGGTGAATTTATTCCGGTCAATGCGCCCGATCAATTTTGTTCAACTTGTCATCAAAAAGTGGGCACAAGCCTAGATTGTTTTTCTTGTCATCGTACAACGCCAGCGGAGGAGATGTAATGAAAGAATTAAATCGTCGCGAATTTATTAAAAGTACAACCGTTGCGACAGCAGGTGTTGCTACGGTTGCCAGTGGTATTTCACTAACAACTTTTGCCGCTGAGCCTAAAGAAACAGATCCAGTTACAAACGAAAAACGTTGGGGTATGTTGATCGACACCAATAAGCTAACTGAAACTGATATTGATGACATGGTAAACGCCTGTCAGGAAGAGCAGGGTTGGGGTGAAGAGACGCATTCAAATGCCGATCAAAAGCCAAGCTGGATTAAGAAAGTCAAGGTGAAAGATACAGCCACTCAAAGAATTAGCAATTTAGCACTTATGTGTCAGCATTGTGAGGAGCCACCTTGTGTCGATGTCTGCCCAACTAATGCTTCAATGAAGCGTGAAGACGGCATTGTTTTAGTAGATAGACACCTGTGTATTGGTTGTCGCTACTGCATGATGGCTTGTCCATACGATGCACGTTCATTTGTCCATGAAGAGTTAACCAACCAAAAAGAGCATATGCCTCGTGGCAAAGGAACTGTTGAATCTTGCACAATGTGTGTTCATAAGGTTGACAAAGGTGAGCAGCCAGCTTGTGTGGAAGCACTGAATGGCGATGCTGTTATATTTGGCGACTTACTAGATCCAACTAGCAACATCCATCAGACATTAAAGAGAGTTCAAAGTACACAAATCCGTGCAGATTTAAATCTGAATACGGGCGTACGTTACAGTGGAATTTAAGAGAAGTTTATGAGCATTATTCGTTACGAGCAAACACAAGGTAAGAGTTTAGGTTTTTATGCACTGATTGCAGGTCTGGGTGCTTTTGTTTTGGCAGCACTGGGAAGTGTTTACTTTATGGAACACAATGGCCACCACGTTACTGGCATGAGTAATCATATCGTTTGGGGTTTGCCACACGTATTTGCTTTATTCTTAATTGTTGCGGCTTCTGGTGCGCTTAATATCGCCTCTATCGCCTCTGTCTTTAATAAAAAGATATACAAGCCTTTGTCGCGCCTATCAGGTCTTGTGGCTTTAGCATTGTTGGCGGGTGGTTTAATGGTGTTGGTGCTTGACTTAGGTCGCCCTGATCGATTAATTGTTGCCATGACTGAATACAACTTCGAGTCTATTTTTGCTTGGAACATTATTTTGTATAACGGTTTTTTCTTGATTGTTGGTGTTTATTTGTGGATGATGTTCGAGCGTCGCATGAATAAATATAGTCGAAAAGTTGGTATTGCGGCGTTCACATGGCGACTAATCCTAACAACAGGTACCGGCTCAATCTTTGGATTCCTAGTGGCTAGACAAGCCTATGATGCGGTTATTATGGCACCTATGTTTGTTGTTATGTCGTTTGCTTTTGGCTTGGCTTTCTTTGTATTGGTGTTAATGGCAAGCTACAAATGGACAGAGCGTCCATTGGGTGATGCAATTATTAATCGTCTCAGTAATTTATTAGGTGTGTTTGTTGCCGCTGTCATGTATTTTGTTGCGGTTTATCATTTGGGTAATTTGTATTTGGCTGAGAACTCTGGTGTTGAGAATTTCATTCTAATGGATGGCGGGATTTACACCCAGTTGTTCTGGTATGGTCAAATTATCTTAGGTGGCTTATTGCCGTTAGCACTGCTTTATTCTCCAGCAACTAAGGGTAATCGCTCTATGTTGGGTTTAGCCTCAGTGTTAATTATCTTAGGTGGTATTGCTCAACTTTACGTGATTATTATTGGGGGTCAAGCTTATCCAATGGAGCTGTTCCCGGGCAAAGAGATTTTGGAAGGCTACGGTACAATTGCAGCTTACACACCAACCTTGGCGGAGTTAATGTTAGGCTTAGGTGGTATAGCAGTTGCTTTAATCGCAATTACTTATCTGGTTAAGTTTTTACCTTTCTTGCCAGAAAGCTTGGCTGATAATGTTGCTGATCCGCACCATAAAAACTAACAAACGTCTAAAATAAGGGCAGCTTATGTCCATTTATCTTTCCGCAGCACACAAATCCTCAGGCAAAACTGTTGTCAGTCTGGGGATTTGTGGCGCTCTGAAAGCGCAAAAATTAGCCGTCCAGCCTTTTAAAAAAGGTCCAGATTATATCGATCCTATTTGGTTGGCTCAGGCCAGCGGCAAGCCTTGCTACAATCTTGATTTTTATAATATGACTGAAGCTGAGATTCTTCAGTTATATGGCGATAAAAACTCAATAGCCGACATTTCTATTATTGAAGGTAATAAAGGCTTATATGACGGTATGAGCGTTACTGGTGGCGATGCAAATGCCGATCTGGCTAAGTTATTAGATATTCCGGTCATTTTGGTGGTCGATACCACGGGCATTACTCGTGGTGTGGCAGCGCTGGTTAAAGGTTATCAAGATTTTGATCAAGAGGTTAATATTGCTGGCGTTATTTTAAATAAAGTCGCCGGCGAGCGTCATCAGTCTAAGCTGGTTCAAGCGATTGAGCACTACACTGATATTGAGGTTGTTGGCTCAGTACGCCGCTCTAAAGAACTAATCATTGATGAGCGTCATTTAGGGTTAATGCCTGCTAATGAAACCCCACAATCTCAGCAATTTATTAATAGCGCTTCTCAGTTGATTGCAGATCAAGTAGATTTAAATAAATTAATCAGCTTAGAGAATAGTACTCAAACAGCGCAGACCCCAAGTATCAATCTTGGCACGCCTAAATTACGCGTCGCTGTTGCAAAAGATAGTAGCTTTGGTTTTTATTATCAAGATGATTTAGACAAATTTAGTGAGTTGGGCATTGAGCTGATTTATTTTAATACCTTGAAAGATTCTTTATTGCCCGAGTGCGACGGCTTGTTTATCGGTGGCGGCTTTCCAGAAATGCAACTAGAAGCGCTTAGTGCGAATCAATCTTTACTAAAAGATATTAAACATAAAATCGAGCAAGGCCTGCCAACTTATGCTGAATGTGGTGGTTTGATGTATCTCACTCAACAAATTACCGCTCAAGCGGGCTCTTTTCCGATGGCTGGGGTAATTGATGCAGATACAAACATGACACCTAAGCCTATTGGGCGAGGCTATGTACAACTAGAGCCCACTAAAGAACATCCTTGGAAAAATGTGGCGAACACTATTTTTGCCCATGAATTTCATTATTCCAAACTAGACAATATTGATCCAAAAACCCATTACGCTTTTAAGGTTTTGCGCGGTGTGGGTGTGGATAATAAGCGCGACGGCATTCTTAAATACAACCTACTTGCTTGCTACACGCATCTGCGTAATGTGGCAGGCAATCAGTGGGTTGAGCAATTCGTTCATTTTATTAAGAAAAATAAAACACCATGATTACTATTACAAAAAAAGCAGCAGAAGAGATATCTCTTTCAACTCACAATCCAGAAACCCAAGGCATGGTGATTCGCTTTGCCGTGGATCAAACTAAGGAAGGGTTTCAGTACTTAATGGGTTTTGATGAGCGTCATGATAGCGATATTCATCTAGAGTCAAACGGTGTTGAATATGTATTGGCGTATGAACAAAAAGCCCTGCTTGAAGGTATGGTAGTCGATTTTGATCAAATCGAAGCAGGCCAAGATTATAGCTTTGTATTCATGAATCCAAACGATCCAGACTACACACCCCCTGAAGAAACTCACGCACCTGAGAAATCTTAATTCCAATACTCATCTTGTGCAATAGTTAGTAAGCATGAGAAAAATAATCCAAAACAATCTGTTTATATTATTAGGCTGGCTGTTTGTATTACTTGGCGTGATTGGCATATTAGTACCAATTTTGCCAACCACACCCTTTCTGATTTTGGCGTTAGCATTGTTTGCCAAAAGCTCTCCAAAGTTTCATCAGATGTTATTAGATAACCGCTGGCTTGGAAAGATACTAAGACAATGGGAGGAAGAGAAAGCCGTCAGCCGCCAAATCAAAATTCGCGCCAGTTTGTTAATATTTGTCAGCTTTTCAATATCGATTTATTGGGTTAGGGAAGTGTTCTTATTGCAATGGATGTTGCTTGCAATTGCCATTACTTTGCTGTTTTTTATCTGGCGCTTAAAGGAGTGCAGGTAGCAATAATCAAGGCGCTATCAACAGGTCGAATAAAAGCTAAGTTAAAAGGGGATGATACCTATTTAATCTTTCCCAAAAAAATAGCAATTTTTTAAAATCGTCTTAATCAGTAGGCTTTCTGAGCCAAGTGCAAGTATAAAAAGCCAATAATAGGGATTTTATTGGCTAAATAAGCCTGTTTTTAGGGTATTTTTTTGATTGTTGGTGGCTAGCTTTTAAAAATTTCAGAAATTTTGCAAATGGGCTATTTGTAGTAGTTGAGAATGCCTTGGTAGATAGCATTGGCGATTTTATCTTGCTCTTTATTGCTATTAAGTCGCTTCTCTTCCTCAGGGTTGGAGATAAAGGCAGTTTCCACTAATACTGAGGGAATAGCCGGCGTTTTTAAGACCACAAAGCCGGCTTTTTGTGGTTTTTTCTTATGTAAGTGACCGATTTTTTGCATTTGTTGCAAGATTTTGGCGCCTAATTTTTGACTCTGGGTATCGCGATCTTTTCTGGATAAATCCCAAAGGATTTTGTTTAAATATTGATCTTTACTATTAAGCTTTTGCTTGACGCCAAATTGATCAGCCGTATTTTGAGATTTTTCTAAACGCCGTGCAAATTTTGTTGAACCGCCACGCTCTGACAAAATATAAACTGAAGCACCTTTAGCACGCCTGCTATTAACAGCGTCAGCATGAATGGAAACAAACAAAGAAGCTTGGTTGGCTTGGGCGATGCGAATACGCTGAGTCAAGCCCACATAATAATCACCTCGGCGCGTCAAGACCGCTTTCATGCCTTGGGTGCGATTAATCTTATTGGCCAGTTTTTTGGCAATGCTGAGTGTAATGTGTTTTTCTTTTGAGTGTTTATAGCCGATTGCACCTGGGTCTTCGCCGCCGTGTCCGGCGTCAATTAATATAATTCTGCTGCTGCGCTGTTTGCTGACTGAGTCTTTCCTAAGGGATTTTTTAGGCTTTTTGACGGCCTTGGTGGTTTGGTTTTTTTGATCATAGAGATCTACAACCAAGCGGTGGTGGCGATATTTATCATTTGGTTTGAGCGTATAGCTTTTGATTTGATATTGGCCATGCAATTTAAATTTAAATTGGTAGGTGGTGTCGTCGCGTTTGACGCGTGTTTTTTTAATGCGTTGATCGGTGAAGAATAATTTTTTGTAAGTGTCTTTTAGGAGTTTGGCATTGCGAATGCCAAGGGTGAATTGGTTTTGTTGTTGATTGATTGAAAATCTAACACCTTGGTCGACATCAATTACAATTCTGGTGCGCTCAGGGGAGCTCCAAAAACGAAAATCATATAGTGTGGTGCGCTCTTTGGCAAGTGCACTGTTTAAGAAAAATAAGCTTAACAATAAGCCGACTAATCGATACATTGCAGGAGTTGTTTGCCGGTGTCGTTATTAGCACTTAATGTTAGCTTTCTCGTGCTGTCTTCGCCAGTGATGCTAATGACTAAATCGGCAGGTGCAATAATGCCCTTGCCGAGCTCAGCCCATTCGATTAGTTGGATATGCCCAGGATGTGCGTATTCACGAATGCCAATATATTCTAACTCTTCTGGATCGCTTAGGCGATAGCAATCAAAATGATGAATACTGATTTGCTCATTGATATAACTTTCCACTAATGAATACGTTGGGCTTTTAACGCGATCAAAGCCAAAGAGTTGGATAAATCCGCGTGCAAACGTGGTTTTTCCTGCGCCTAGATCACCCTCTAGGTAGATGACAATCGCTTGTGGGCTGGCTTGTGCACAAGTAGCAAGTTTGCGTGCAAAAGCAATGGTTTGGGATTCATGCGTGAATTCAAAATTCAAAATAACTGCCACATGTAAAGACTAAAGACACTCACTAAAACCACGCCTTCGAATCGATTAATAATATGTTTTTTGCCGAATTTGTAGGAAACTACAAAGAGTAAAACCGTTAATAGTAACATGATAGGATAATCACGTTCAATCACTTCAGGGGCGACAGCAGAAGGGTGGATAAGGCCGGGAATGGCAAGCACTGCAATGGTGTTAAAAAGGTTTGAGCCAATGACATTGCCTACTACCATTTCATATTGTTTTTTCAAGACACTGGCCACAGAAACGGCCAACTCTGGCAAGCTGGTACCGAGTGCGACTACGGTGAGTCCAATGATTAAATCAGATACGCCAAAGGCTTGCGCCACTTCGATGCCACCCCAAACTACTAATTTGGCGCTCGAGATTAAAACGATTAAGCCAATGAGAAGCATGATCCAAGTTTTGGTAGTTTGGCTTTTATCAACCGTTTGTTCGAATTCATCAAATTCGTGATTTTGGGTATTTTTTGAAGCTTTAAAAGTATAGGCTAGAAATAGAATGAGTAGTGTAAGCAGTACAAATCCATCGATTGCGTCTAGGCGCAGATCCCAAAGCAATAGGCCGGCAACTAGGGTGGCTAACATTAAAAAGACCCACTCTTTTTTGAGAATGTCGCCATGCACTTCAATTGGCGCTATGATGGCGCTAATGCCTAGTACCAAAGCAATATTAAAAATATTAGAACCCACAGCGTTGCCAATACTTAAGCCAGTATTGCCATCCATGGCAGCCAAGCCTGATACCAGCATTTCGGGTGCAGAGGTACCAAAGCCAAAAATTAATAGACCGATAATCAATGGCGAAACTTTGAAAATATTAGCAATCTTTGCGCCGTTTTCAGTGAATTCGTCCGCACTCCAAATTAAAAGCGCAAAACCTGATAATAAGGCAATAATTGGTAGTAGAATATCGGACATATTGATTTTTTGTTAAATTTTTGTTTATTATAAAGGCCGCGACATAGAAGATGAGTGAAACAGAGTTTTTAATTGGCCGTCACGGTTTAGATTTGGTTGATGATTTTTACCCGGATGATCTGCCGAGTGAATGGCGTTTTGATTATTATTCAACGTTATTTAAAGCCTTGTCATTGCCCATCGATACCTCAGAGGACTTGGAGCTAATTTTTGAAGAGCTGGCAGATAGTGACGAGGAATTTGAGCTGGTGCTAACGATTAAACCCCAACAACTACTTGATATTAAAGTGTTACAGGCGTTATTAAATCCAGTTGAAGCATCTCAAGCGTTGTTTATTTTATCCGCCGAATTGGGGCAAGCGCCTAGTGCTGAGATTATGGCTTTATTAGAGGGTTACCGGTTGTCATTTCGGTCGACCACTAAATATGAATTAAGCCTAAAAAGCAAGCAAGTTATGGATCAATATTTGTATTACACGCATCTGCCAGTTTTTCATCTGCAAGGAGATGGTGACGATAAGCAAATGCGAGTCAATGTTGAAAAAATTGCTAAAATAAATGCTCGCACCGTACTTATTTGTAACGATGCAGAAAGTGATGCTTTGAATAAGCTTCGAACCATTGCAGAGATTTTAGGTCATTAAATAGTGAATATTTTACTCACTCGTCCGCTCACGCAAGTTGCAGCGCTTGAGACTTTGGTGGCTAATCATGGCGATCAACCGTTGTTATTTCCCACTCTAGAGATTCAAGCGCTCGAAGCATCGGTTAAACGCGAGCAGTATGACGTGGTGATTTTTATTAGTGCCAATGCCGTTGTGCACGGCATGAAAATTTTAGCTCAAATTTCTTATTCATCGGTGTTTGCAGTTGGCGCGGCAACGGCTAAAAAACTGAACGACTATAATATCTCTGTTGATGACTTCCCTCAAGAAAAAGCCTCGAGTGAAGCACTACTTAGTCTTGAGTCTGTGTCTTGCTTACAAAGTAAAAAAATCTTAATTTTTAGGGGCAAAGGCGGGCGTGAAACCTTGAAGATTGGTTTTGAAAAAAACCATAATGAGGTTGAATATGCACAGGTTTATGATCGTGTTGTCTGTACGCTACGTGATCTGCACAAACAGTCTTTAAAGATTTTTTTGTCAGACTCACAAGGCTTTATTAGTATTACCAGTAATGAGAATTTGGATGGGCTAATGGTATTAGCAAAGCAATTAAAGCATTTGGATAGTTTGAAAAATTACCCATTAATTGTTTTGAGTGAACGCATTAAACGCTACGCACACTCTTGTGGCTTTGGCCAAGTAATCGTCACACAAGATATTAGCGATCAGGCCATTGTGTCAGTATTAGCATAAGGTGATACACTTGACTTTTAAATAAAAGTTGATTAATTTAGTAGGCAATAAAGCAATATTTTTCTGGGGAGAAAAATTATATGATTAAATTAAGTGTTTCTCAGGCTGCTCGTCGATTAGGTGTTAGTCGGGCTCATATCCAAGATCAAATCAACTTGGGAAAATTGCAAACGCACGAGGGCTATGTTACAACTGATAGCATTCGATTAGCTTATCCAGCCTATAATTTACACTCAGAGCAAGAACTGCATTTGCAGAAAATGCAACAAATCAAATCTGATGCTATGTATAAAGCGGGCGCAGCAGACGCTGCTAAACAAGCGAATGAACAGGCGCTCATGACGGTGATCGCAAGCCTTAAGTCAAAACTGTACAAAGAGGAGATGAAAAACCAGCACTATCAGCTGGTTTTTTCGCAGCTAGGTGGTCGCTTAGAAGCGCTTGAAAAGTGTTGTCATGAGCAAGACAAACGACCATTAAACGAGCTGCAAAGCTGGGTTAGCCAGCAAGCCCATTAAAACTTATAGTAGGTTTTTAGCCAGCGTTAAAGAGGGTTGAGATCTGTTCATGGTGTAGAAATGAAAATTCTCTACTCCTTGAGACTTGAGTTGGTCACAAAGATTATCAACCACTTCTAAGCCAAAAGCAGATAAAGACTCTAAGTCATCGCCAAATACTGCCAAACGTTTTTCAATCCAGCGTGGAATTTCTGCGCCACACATATTGGAAAATCTGAGTAATTGAGCATGATTGGTGATGGGCATAATGCCGGGTGTTATGGGCGCATCGATACCTAATTTTTGCACATCATCCACAAACCTAAGATAGGCGTCTACATTGTAAAAATACTGTGTAATAGCGCTATTAGCACCTGCTTTCATTTTATTAACAAAATGTTGAATATCGGTATTCATATTCTTGGCTTGCGGATGCATTTCTGGATAGGCCGCCACCTCAATATGAAAATGATCGTTAAATTCATGACGAATAAAAGCCACTAGTTCACTGGCATAATGAAAATCGCCAATATCACGAACACCAGAGGGGATATCTCCACGTAGCGCAACAATACGATTAATGCCAGCGGCTTTATATTGGCTTAGTAAGGCTAAGATTTTTGATTTTTCAGAATCAATACAAGAAAGATGTGGTGCTGCTGAGACGCCATCATGTGCTTGAATATCCAATACCGTTTCCAGCGTTGCCTCTTGCGTGGTGCCGCCAGCGCCAAACGTGGTTGAGAAATAATGCGGCTTAATAGCGGACAATTCTTGACGAACTTGTTTCAGATTGAGTTTACCTTGGTCCGTTCTTGGTGGGAAAAATTCAAAACTTAATTGCATTTGTAGTTAACGTTAGTTAAAAGTAGGCTAATTATAGCTTATTTCAAATCATGAAGAGTGGTTCGGTTTTTCTGTCCACGGGCTGGTATTCGGGTAAAATTTCACAATTTACTTGGTTTGAATTTATATTATATATGTCAAAAAGCGATTACATTGAGTTAGAAGGCGTGGTCAAAGAAAAGCTACCTAATACAACTTTTACGGTTGAGTTAGAAAATGGCCATAGCGTTTTAGCGCACATTTCTGGAAAAATTCGTAAACATTACATTCGTATTTTACCAGGAGATAAAGTAACTGTTGAAATGACACCTTATGATCTAACCAAGGGTAGAATTACTTTTAGACATAAGTAAAAAAGCAGTTTATTGCCGATGTGGTGGAATTGGTAGACACGCCGGATTCAAAATCCGGTTCCTCACGGAGTGACGGTTCGACCCCGTCCATCGGTACCAAATTAATATAGGGGGTAGTAATTATGGAACAAGCAGATCTTTTGACGCAAGCGTTAAACCTAACCATGTTTGGTATGGGGTTTGTTTTCTTGTTTTTGACATTACTAGTCTTTGTAACCAAATTGATGTCAGTTATTATCCAAAAACTTCAGACTCGGATTAGCGATGAGCTGGAGCATGGCAACAATACAACAACGCTTGAACAAGAAATTGATGAAGAGACAAAGTTCGTAATCGAACAAGCAATCAAGATGCACAGGGGAGCATAAGGATCATGCTAAATTTTTTAAAAAATATGACAAATAAACCAAATAAAGCTGAAAATAAAACAGTAGAAATTACAGAGCTGGTGTTTAGAGATGCACATCAGTCTTTATTCGCAACGCGTATGCGTATTGACGATATGTTGCCAATTGCTGATAAGCTCGATAAGATTGGCTATTGGTCGGTAGAGTCTTGGGGCGGTGCTACATTTGATTCTTGTATTCGTTATTTGGGCGAAGATCCTTGGGATCGTATTCGTGAAATTAAGGCAGTCATGCCAAATACGCCACAGCAAATGTTGCTACGTGGTCAAAATCTTCTAGGCTATCGCCACTATAGTGACGACGTCGTGCGTAAATTTGTTGATCGCTGTGCAGAAAATGGCGTTGGTGTCTTTAGAATTTTTGATGCAATGAATGACGTCAGAAATCTAAAAACAGCGGTTGATCAAGCGGTCAAGCTAGATCAGCACGCACAAGGAACGATTTCTTACACAGTCAGTCCCGTACACAATACGCAAACTTGGTTAGACATGGCTAAGCAAATTGAGGATATGGGTGCGCATTCTTTATGTATTAAAGATATGGCTGGACTATTACAGCCTTATGTTGCTTATGATTTAGTCAAACAACTGAAAGAAGAGATTGATATTCCAATTCAATTGCATGCACACGCCACAACAGGGCTTTCTACAGCAACAATCATTAAATCGGTTGAAGCTGGAATTGATCGTGTTGATACGGCTATTGGCTCAATGAGCATGACCTACGGACACTCTGCGACTAATTCTGTGGTTTCTATCTTGGAAAATAGTCCTAGAAAAACCGGCCTTGATTTAGAGAAATTAGAAGAAATTGACGCCTACTTTAGACCAGTTCGTTGTAAGTATGCTCAATTTGAAGGCTCTTTAAGAGGAGTTGATTCGCGCATTTTGTTAGCTCAAGTACCAGGCGGCATGTTGACCAACATGGAAAATCAATTGCGCGAGCAAAATGCAGCAGATAAGATGGATGAAGTCTTGGCAGAAATTCCTCGTGTGCGTAAAGATTTAGGTTATATTCCTTTAGTAACACCAACTTCTCAAATTGTTGGCACACAGTCTGTGTTGAACGTACTAACGGGTGAGCGTTACAAGACCATTACTAAAGAGTCTGCTGGCGTACTCAAAGGTGAATATGGCGCCACTCCTGCACCTGTGGATCAGGCGCTGCAAGCAAAAGTACTTGATGGGTCTGAGCCAATTACGTGTCGTCCTGCTGATAATATTGCACCAGAGATGCATATTTTAGAACAGGAGTTTGATAAAGTAGTGGCCGAGAAAGATATTCAACTAGCCGCTAACAAAATTGATGATTTAATGACCTATGCCTTATTTCCTCAAGTGGGCATTTCCTTTTTAGAGAATCGCAACAATCCTGATTTCTTTGAGCCAGTGCCACAAGAGACTAACAATTGTGTTGCGCCTAATAGCGAAGAGGGTACTTACACGGTCTCATTCAAGGGTAATTCTTATACGGTTGACGTCTCTGCAGGTGGTAATGTCACTTCAATGAAAGCTGCCTCTGATGAGACGGCGCCAGCTGCGCCAGTGGCTGAGAAAGAGATTGTCAGTGAAGTGCCAGCAACAGGTGGAGAGGCGATAGGTGCACCACTTTCGGGCAACATCTGGAAAGTGATGGTTTCGCTTAATCAAAAAATTAATGAAGGCGATGTACTCGTTATTCTTGAAGCGATGAAAATGGAAACAGAAATCAAAGCTGCCAGAAGTGGCGTGGTCACAGAAATTAATATTAAAGAAGGCGATGCGGTGACTGTTGGTCAAGCCTTATTGTCTTTAGCCTAATCAACCCGAGCTTATTATGGAACAATTAAATTCATTATGGCTTAACACGGGCTTGTATCAAATGGTATGGGGTCAAGGTCTTATGCTATTAATTGGCATACTGCTACTTTATTTAGCTATTGTCAAAAAATTTGAGCCATTGTTATTATTGCCGATTGGCTTTGGTGCAATTTTGGCCAATATTCCTGGTGCAGGCATTGCAGAAGGTAGCGGTATTTTGCACGTGTTTTATGTCGTAGGTATTGAGTCTGGCGCTTTTCCTTTGATTATCTTTATGGGTGTGGGCGCGCTAACCGATTTTGGCCCACTACTGGCCAATCCAAAAACATTATTATTAGGTGCTGCAGCGCAATTTGGTATTTTTGCAACGCTACTAGGCGCTATGGGTCTTACCGCCATAGGAATATTTGATTTCAGTCTGACAGATGCAGCAGCGATTGGTATTATTGGCGGTGCAGATGGTCCAACTAGTATTTATGTTGCGAGTAAATTAGCGCCTGAATTATTAGGTGCTATTGCGGTCGCTTCTTATTCATATATGGCGCTTGTGCCACTCATTCAGCCGCCAATTATGCGTGCATTGACTACTGAAAAAGAACGCCAAATAGAAATGGTGCAATTAAGAGAGGTGTCTACTGCCGAGAAAATTATCTTTCCAATCATGCTACTTATGTTGGTTGCTTTACTACTGCCTGATGCAGCGCCATTACTCGGTATGTTTGCTTTTGGTAATCTGATGAAAGAGTCAGGTGTTGTGGATCGTTTAAGCGACACCACACAAAATGCTTTGATTAATATTGTGACCATCTTTTTAGGCTTGGCAGTTGGCTCAAAGTTAATGGCAGATAAATTCTTACAGCCAGAAACTTTGGGTATTTTGGTATTAGGTATGGTGGCCTTTGCAATTGGTACAGCAAGTGGCCTATTAATGGCGAAAACCATGAACCTATTTAGCAAGAATAAAATCAACCCTTTGATCGGATCAGCAGGTGTTTCTGCTGTGCCAATGGCGGCACGTGTTTCTAATAAAGTTGGTTTGGAATCTAATCCACATAACTTCTTACTGATGCATGCTATGGGGCCGAATGTTGCAGGTGTGATTGGTTCTGCTATTGCAGCGGGCATCATGATTCAACTATTAAGCTAATTTTTGTTATTTTTTCTGTGTTAAATTAGTTTTATCACTTGTTACATACTTTGTGTATGCGCCTACGTTACAAAACTAATTTGCCTTGAAAATTCTAAAAAAACTTTACTTAATTTACTTCGTAGAAAATAAAAAATACTTGCAAAACCCTAAGGTATTAAATTTAAAATAAACATATTATGCAAAGAACCTTTTTAAAAGCAAAACTACATCGCGTTACTACAACAGCTTCAGAGCTTGATTATGAGGGCTCTTGTGAAATTGACGGGGTTTTATTGGATGCTGCCGGCATTCAGGCTTTTGAGCAAATTCAGATTTATAACATTGCGAATGGTAATCGGTTTACAACCTATGCTATACGAGGCAAAGAGAATAGCGGCGTTATTTCGGTGAACGGTGCTGCTGCCCATAAAGCGGCAGTTGGCGATTTACTTATTATTGCTGCCTATGCAAGCTATGATGAGCATGAGCTTAAAAACTATACACCGAACTTGTGTTATGTTGATGATAACAACACACTGACTAGGCAGAGTTCAGCTATTCGCTAAACTGCCCATTTTCAAGCACTAAAACCCGCTGCATTCTGGCAGCAATATTTTCATCATGAGTGACAATGATTAGCGAATTGTTGTGCGTTTGATTTAGCTCCATCATTAAATCAAGAATCTCATGTGCATTCTTACCATCCAAGTTGCCCGTGGGCTCATCTGCTAGCAAGCATCTTGGCTGAGTGATAAGCGCTCGTGCGATCGCCACTCTTTGACGTTCTCCCCCTGATAGCTCACTAGGAAGGTGATTTGCTCTAGCTTCAAGGCCGACTTTTTTTAGCATTTGCATGGCCTTATCTTGAGCCTGAGCATCTGCTTGGATTAGTAGGGGAATCATGATATTTTTCAGGGCATTAAAATCCTTTAGCAGGTGATGAAATTGGTATACAAATCCTAGATTTTTAGCCCTAAAATTAGTCATTGCTGTTTCGCTCAAGGTGTTGATATCAGTACCGTTAATGATAATTTTCCCACTGTCAGGCTGGTCAATACCGCCCAAAAGATTAAGTAGAGTTGATTTTCCACAGCCAGATTGCCCAAGAATGGCAATAGACTCACCCGCTGCCACCTCAAGATCTAAGTGTTGAATAATTTTGTTATGCTGAGTGCCATCACGATACTGATAGTTAATATCGCGACATTCAATTAGATTACTCATGATTTAACACCTTGGCAATAGTCACCTTGCCTGCACGTTTGGCGGGGTAAATCGATGCGAGTAAGACCAATACAAAAGCACCAAGTGCCACTTTAATAATATCATTTAGATGAATTTCAGAAGGGAATCGGTTAATATAAAAAACCTCTTTTGGGAAAAACTCAAATCCTAGTACGGTTTCAATGCTACTAATGATCACTTCGATATTAAGTGACAATAGTACGCCAAGTATGATGCCAACAGTAATGCCAATGATGCCAATGGTCAGACCTTGATAGAAAAATATTTTAACAATGCGTTTAGGGGTCATGCCGAGTGTGCGTAATATGGCGATGTCAGCTGTTTTGTCGGTTACCACCATGACCATCATAGAGACAATATTAAAAGCGGCGACCGCCACAATCAACGATAAGATTACGCCAATCATTTGTTTTTCAAGTTCAAGCGCTTTCATAAAGTTTGCTTTTTGGCGTGTCCAATCAATACCGTAATATTGCTCACTTCCTAAGCTGCTAACAATTTCTTGGGTGATTTTTTTGGCTTGAAATAAGTCGTCCACTTTAAGGCGAATGCCAGACACTTGGCCTTTCATCGAATATAGTTTTTGCGCTTGATCGAGCGCAATAAAAGCTAAATTGTTATCATATTCGTTAATACCCGCATCAAAGATTCCAGTCACAGTAAAGCGCTTAAATCGAGGCTGGACTCCCATAATATTGGATGATAATTTGGGGGTTAATAGGGTGATTTTATCTCCTACTTGGGCACCCAGCTGGGCTGAAAGTCCTGAGCCGATCAAAATATCAGATTTTGATAACTCACTAGAACCAGTTTTGATTTTGTCCAGTAGAACAGAGGTTTGTTTTTCCCATTTAGGAATAATACCTCTGACACTAATACCTTGTGCGTCATTAGTGGCGCTTAATAGAGCGTACTGTTCAATATAAGGCGAAGTGCTGAGTACTTTTGGATGCTGATTGATGCTTGCTTGTAGATCTTGCCAATGGCTGAGTGCACCACCATGCTCGCTAATATACGAATGAGAAATGGCACTAAGCACACGCTCTCGAAGTTCTTTATGAAAGCCGTTCATGACCGATAAAACCGTGACAAGTGTCATTACACCTAAAATAAGACCAACCATAGAAACGCCAGAAATAAAGGAAATAAAGCCTTTTTTGCGATTAGAACGCAAATACTGGTTAGAAATATCAAATTCAATACTCATGGTGGTGATATTTTGTCATAATTAGCACTTTATGAATCACTAAATATTGAGGAGAAGAAATGGAAAAAATAACATTCAAAGGTAGGATTGATCAACTAGGCGATGTTTTAATTGAAGCCTTTCATATTGTTGGCTTATTTGTCATTGGTGCAACCATTGTTTGGTCGGCGATTGGTGAGTATTTGATCATTATGCAGCATGAGTCTGGTTTCGCCTCTTTGAAAGATATTTTATTGCTCTTTATTTATTTAGAATTGGGCGCTATGACGGGTGTTTATTTTAAAACCCACCGTCTGCCAGTAATTTTTCTAATTTTTATTGCTATCACTGCCATTACTCGTTTTATGGTGATTGATATGAAGGCATTAATGTCAACCGATAAATTTAATTTGTTAATTATGGTTGTCTCTATTCTTATTCTAACCGTTTCTGCCGGTGTTCTTAGATTTAGCGAGAAAAAATACGACAACAAGGGTGAGTGCTTTAAATAGAGTCTAATGGATTTAAATACTCGAGGTGTTGTTAATTACTTATTGTGGCCAGCCTCTGGTGTTTTTTATGCGCTAAGTAAATTGCGTCGAGCTTGGTATCGATGGGGTATTTTGCAAACGCATCACTTTAAAATTCCTGTGATAGTGGTGGGTAATATTACCGCTGGCGGTAGTGGTAAAACCCCTGTGGTTATTAAACTAGCACAATATTTTAAGCAGCAAGGTAGGCGAGTTGGGGTAGTATCTAGAGGTTATGGTGGCACTCATACGCAAGGTAGCTTATTGGTTAATGCGCATACCAATGCCACTTTATCGGGTGATGAGCCGCTACTCATTGCCATCTCAGCTGATGTGCCGGTTATGGTTAATAAGAATCGATCCCAGGCGGTTAAAGATTTAATGAGCCAACATCAAGTTGATCTGGTTATTAGTGATGATGGTTTGCAACATTACGCCATGGGCAGGACGATAGAAATTGCAGTGATTGATGGTAATCGACGTTTTGGTAATCAGTTTTTCTTGCCTGCTGGCCCTTTAAGAGAGTCACAAAATAGACTTAAACAAGTTGATTTCATCATTAATAATGGCGGTGCGTTTCCTGGAGAGATTTCTGCTCAATTGAAACCCGTAAAATTTGTTCACATGTGCAGCGAAGAAGAATTTCCGCTTGATTTTTTTAAGAATCAAACTTGTCATGGCGTGGCTGGTATTGGCCATCCTGATCGTTTTTTTAAAACCTTGTCACAACTCGACATCGACGTACAAAAACAGGCTTTTGAGGATCATTATCCGTATCAACTGCAAGATCTGATATTTGAAGATAATCATCCAATAATTATGACCGCTAAAGATTGGGTAAAATGTAGGGAGTTTGCCAATGACAAGATGTATTACTTAAAAGTAGACCTTGATATTGGCAAAGACTTTTTAAATAAATTAGCTGAAAAATTATGATTGATGAAGCTCTATTAAAACTCTTAGTTTGTCCGAAATCTAAAGCGCCTTTAAAGCAAGTGGGCAATGAACTAATCTGTGAAGCAAGTGGCCTGGCTTATCCGATTGATGACGGCATTCCAGTGTTACTCGAAGAAGAGGCTAGAAAGCTAGACTAACCTATGAATTTTAGCGTTATTATTCCAGCTCGTTATGCATCTAGTAGGCTGCCGGCTAAATTACTCAAAGACATTCATGGCAAGCCACTAATTCAGCACACCTATGAAAATGCGCTAAAAAGTGGCGCCTCAGCAGTGATTATTGCAACCGATGACGAGCGTATTAAAACAGTGGCCGAAGGCTTTGGCGCAACTGTTTGCATGACCGATAAAAATCACAGCTCTGGCACTGCAAGAATTGCTGAAGTTATCACCCAGCTTAATATTGCCGATGATGAGATTGTGGTCAATGTTCAGGGCGATGAGCCGATGTTAAGCCCAAGTGTGATTGATCAGGTTGCCAATAATCTTAGTGCTTGCCAAATGCAAATGGCGACTTTATGCGAACAAGTGATTGATAAGGTGCAATATCTAGATCCAAATTGCGTTAAAGTGGTGTTCGATAAGTTTGGCAAGGCGCTGTATTTCTCGCGCGCACCGATTCCTTATTTTAGAGATGAACAAGATTTCGATTTGTCACTGTGTTATAAGCATATTGGTATTTATGCTTACCGGGCGGTATTTATTAAGAAATATTTAGAGATGAATAGCTCTCGATTTGAGCAAGTTGAAAAACTGGAACAACTCACTGTATTAAACGAAGGTTTTGGTATTCACGTAGCCATTGCATGTGCTGAGACGGGGTTTGGAGTTGATACACAAGCAGATTTAGATCAGGTTCGCAGTGCTTTAGTCACATAACAACATTAAAAAAGAATAAGTATGAACATTATTGATGGCAAACAGATTGCCCAAAATTTACGCAATGATATTGCCAAAAAAGTTAAACAATTAGATCGCGCTCCAGGTTTAGCCGTGATATTAGTTGGCGATGATCCTGCATCTGCAGTCTACGTGCGCAACAAAGATAATGCTTGCAAAGAAGTGGGTTTTTATTCAGAAAAAATCAATAAATCAGCCAATATTACCCAACAAGAGCTTCTTGATGAAATAAGGCGTTTGAATAATGACGATAAAATTGACGGTATTCTAGTGCAATTGCCATTGCCCAAGCATTTGGATGCAAATTTAGTCATTGAGACCATTTCTCCACAAAAGGATGTGGATGGCTTCCATAGTGAAAATATTGGCAAACTCATGCAAAATAAGGCTTATTTGCGCCCATGTACTCCCAAAGGTGTGATGACCATGCTAGCAACAATAGGCATTGACTTAGTCGGCAAAGATTGTGTGGTTGTGGGCGCGTCTAATATTGTTGGTAGGCCGATGCTGATGGAGCTCTTAAATGCTCGTGCTACCGTGACTATTTGCAATAGTAAAACCTCAGACTTGTCGAGTAAATTAAAGCGTGCCGATGTGGTAGTTGCTGCGGTCGGTATTCCGCAAATGATTCAAGGTGATTGGATCAAGCCGGGTGCTGTGGTGATTGACGTAGGCATTAACCGATTAGAGAGTGGTAAGCTAGTGGGTGATGTTGATTTTGATTCAGCGACTAAAAATGCCAGTTGGATGACGCCCGTGCCCGGTGGTGTTGGTCCCATGACCATTGCCACTTTGCTAGAAAACACACTTACCGCTTACCAAAACAGGATATAAAACCATGAAATTATTATTAAAAGCTTTTAGAAATGGATTTGGCGCTTTGATTGCGCTGGTTAGTCGATTAATCCCTGTTAAAAAAGTTAAAAGAGATGCACAAGCACAAGTGCTAGCAGATGCAAAAGCGGCAAAAATCGAGTTGTATCAATTTTTTGCCTGCCCTTTTTGTATTATGAGTAGAAGAGTGATTAGAGGCTTAAATATTAATATTGTTACCCGAGATGCACAGACTCGTGGTGGCCAGTACCGCGAAGAGCTATTAAAGGAAGCGGGTAAAGTTCAAGTGCCTTGTTTAAAGATTACAGACAATGGTAATGTTACTTGGATGTACGAATCAGCCGATATTAAAGCTTATCTTGAAAAAGAATTTGGCTAACTTGAATTCTTTAAAGATTTTTAATATCAAATTTGACAGGCTCAGCCTGAATTATTTTTGGCACAAAAATCAAATTTCCATATAAAGAATAACCATTTTTACTGGCCATATCGTTTAAAGGCAGGTTCATCTCTTTACCTTTCTCATTAATAACCAGCATGCCATTATCCAGTTTGATATGATCAATCGGCCCGCCAATAAAAGTTTCTAGTTCATCCATACCAAACGATTCATTATTATCAATAGGCTTGATGCTAATAGGGTCGCCCGTTGGATGGTAGAGCATTGATGAGGGCCAATTATATTGTTCTGACATGGGATAAATCCTAGTTGTGTAAGTTAGTTAGGTAGAAACTCTTTAAGTTGTTCAATACTTTTCTCAAGCGCTACTAATGAGTCGGCAGTGATATTAATATGACCGAGTTTACGATTATCGCGCTCAGTTTTATCGTACAAGTGTAAGTGTGCATTCGCCATATTAAGCGCAATTTCGACAGGGCCTATTTTGCCAATGATATTTACCATGGCACTAAAGTTGTGTGTGGGCGTTGTATCGCCCAGAGGCATGCCGCTAATAGCGCGAATATGATTCTCAAATTGAGAAGTGTTGGCACCCTCAATACTCCAATGGCCGGAATTATGTACACGAGGCGCCATTTCATTAACCACAAGGCCATTTTCAGTCTCAAATAGTTCAATGGTTAACACGCCTACATGATCCATTTCATCGAGTAAGGTTTGCATGTAAAGTTCAGCCGTTTTTTGAACCTTTGGATCGATATTTTGAGCGGGTGCAATGGTCAATCTTAAAATACCGTCATGGTGCGTATTTTCAACCAAAGGATAATATTTATGATCATTATCAATGCCTCGAACGGCAATTAACGACAGCTCACGCTTAAAGTTAACAAAACCCTCTAAGATTGATTCCACACCATTCATACTCTCAAAAGCTTCTTTAATTTGATCTTCACGACGCATTAAAAACTGGCCTTTGCCATCATAGCCTTCTGTGGCTGTTTTTAAGATGGCGGGTAGCCCAATATGTGTGACTGCTTGTTCAAGCTCTGCTAATGAACTAACCATTTTATAAGGCGCACAAGGAATATCTAGCTGTTCAAATAAAGCTTTTTCACGACCACGATGTTGCGTGGTAAATAGAGACTTTTCGCCAGGATATACCGGAATATCTTTATTGATTTCCCTGAGCATTTCAACATCAGTATTCTCACTTTCGTAAGTAATTACATCGGCGAATGCCACTAAAGATTCGATATTATCAGCATTATCTTCTTGTGCAAACATGTGCCCCAATAAAGCTGAAGGCTCGTTAGCGGAGTGGCCAGAAAAACCAAATTGATGATTCAGAGGATAGCCTGAAATAGCCATCATTCTGCCGAGTTGGCCTGCGCCAAGTACCCCTATTTTCATATGTTATACAGCCGGATTTGGATTGTCTAAAACATCTTGAGTTTGTTTCGCTCTGAACGCGCTCACTTTGGCTCGAACAGCCTCATCTTCATTGGCAATAATTTGTGCGGCTAAAATACCCGCATTTTTTGCACCCGCTTCACCAATAGCCAGCGTGCCTACTGGAATACCGCCCGGCATTTGAGCAATAGATAGCAAAGAGTCTTGGCCGCTTAGCGCACGCGACTGAACCGGTACACCGAGCACTGGCACAATGGTTTTGGCAGCAACCATACCGGGTAAGTGCGCTGCACCCCCTGCGCCAGCAATAATCACTTTGAGGCCGCGATCACTGGCAGTAGCTGCGTATTCAAACATTAAGTCAGGTGTGCGGTGTGCAGAAACGACTTGCACTTCGTGGGCCACGCCAAACGCTTCCAGCATTTCTACTGCGTTTTTCATGGTCGGCCAATCTGATTTTGAACCCATAATAACACCAACAACTGCACCCATAGTTTTCTCCAATGTTTGTTATTTTTTTAGAAATTATACTCAAATAGCAGTTATATAGATAGTAATGGGTCTGATATAGTCAGTTAAAATTAAAGTATTATTTATTTTAACTGTTGACTAATTATGCCAAATTCAGCCATTCAAGATCTTATTGATCAATTTAACCAAATTAAGAAAAACTTAGAAACAGATGTTGAGTCCAAGCGAAAACAATTTAATTATCAATTTAATAAAAAACGAATTATCTTTGAAAGGGTTTTGTTTAAAGCGCATAAAAAGCTAAAAACGGGTAGTTTTCGCTATTTATTTAATGCTAATCCGTTAATTATTATTACCGCACCTCTTATTTATATGTTGATTGTGCCATTGCTTTTATTGGATCTATTTGTATCTTTATATCAAGCTATTTGTTTTCCAGTTTACAAAATGCAAAAAATTAAAAGAAGTGACTATATTGCGATTGATCGACACAAGCTTGGTTATCTCAATACTATTGAAAAAATCGGCTGTATGTATTGTGGTTATGCAAATGGTTTGTTGAGTTATGTGGGTGAGATAGCCTCTATGACAGAGCAGTATTTTTGCCCTATAAAGCATGCAAGAAAGGTGAAAAACCCACATGATCGATATTGGAATTTTATTGACTATGGCGATGCTGATGGCTATGTATGTCATCTTGATTCAAAGAAAAATACCAATCAAGAGGATGATTTATCAAAAAATACCAAATAGAGCCACGCACCAATACCCGCCACTAAAACATCTTTCTCGGCATCCCAGACATCGCCTTGAGAACCTAGAAAAGCACTGTCTTGAGTGGTTTGTTCAAACAAAGTGGCGTACCACCACTCAATAATTTCATAGCATCCGCCAATGCCAATAAACAGCATAATAAGAACAAAATACTGGGTTTTTTTATTGGCAAAGGTAACAAATCTGGCGAGCGCTTCTTTAAATGGAAGAATGATTAAAAAGCCAAAAGCAAAGTGCACTAAGCGGTCAAAATGGTTGCGACTTAAATCCCATGCCTGTGCGACCCAATGGCCTATTGGCACTTCTGCATAGCTATAATAGGCGCCAATTGATTGTAGTATACAAAAGGCAAAAATAAAATAATACGCGGTATTGCTAAAATGAAATCTAGTGTAGCCAGTAATTAAAAAATATAAGCTAATCATTAAGATTATATTTTCTGCAATCCAAATATCTCTATAAATCGGATTAACTGCCAGCACAGCCCAAAATAGACTAAAAATAATCAACAGTTTTGGTGCGACTGATTTGGCTTTATTCATAGTGTAAAGTTCTGGTGTAAAAATGGAATATGTCCGCTGTTCAGAACCGTTGTATCAACGTTTTGTTGCCGATACCAATGGGCGATTGTACTAGGCACTAAAGTATCTTTTTCACCCAAAATAACGCTTTTATTAACGCTTAGAGCTAGAAACTGTTGAGTTAAGTCGGTGTTGAGTAATATCTCTAAACCTTGATTGAGTGCAGTGGTTGAGGCGGGCAAGGCATCAATCGATCGGCTAAGGTTTTTTATTTGAGTTTTATCTTGGGTTTGTAAGCTTACAAAGCGCTTTAAGCCTTTGGATGGATTAAGTTTAAGCGTATCAGAAAATTGCCTAAAGTTATCAGCATCGATGCCAAATTGCCAGTGCTCATTTTGTACAAAATTAGGGCTGGAGGCAAGCAAAATTAATTGTGATATTTTGATTTTTGTGGCAATATTGATCGCCAACAAACCGCCCAATGACCAGCCCAGTACAATAGGATTGCTCGGCAGTATTTTAATAATTTCAGCACACCACTCGTCTAACCCACCTGCAACTTCTGGGCTTCTACCGTGTCCAGGTAGGTCGATTTTGGTGATGCGATATTGATCTTGATAGCGCTCAATAAAATCATTAAAAAGATCCGCATTAAAGCCCCAGCCGTGCAGTAAGACCAAGTCTTTCCCTATGCCCGTTGTATTACTGTAAAGCATGTTTAACCTGGGTTAGCAGGCGCTCAATTTGCGTTTGAGTATGATCAGCGCTGAGTGTTATTCTTAAACGTGCGGTGTTTTTTGGCACAGTAGGTGGGCGAATAGCACTAACGTAAAAGCCTTTCTCGAACAACACTTGACTAATCTTTAGTGCTTTTTCGCTATCGCCAATAATCAGTGGTTGAATGGCTGAGCTAGAAGGCTCAATCGGCAAACCAAGTGCGTTTGAAAAATTTCGGAAAAAATCAATGTTGGCTAATAATTTAGCTTTTTGTTCGCCATTTTTAATGAGTTCCAAGCTTTTTAGTGTTGCCACGCAAATTGCAGGCGACATCGCTGTGGTATAAACATAAGGACGGGATTTTTGGATCAAAAATTCAATAAAACCATCATTTCCAGCCACAAAAGCCCCCATTGTGCCCGCTGCTTTGCCCAAAGTGGCCATATAGATTGAGTTTTTGGGAATATTGGCTTCAAAAATGCCAAAACCGTGCGCATCATCTTGCATCAAAATTGCATTAGAAAAATTTACGATTTTTTGCAAATCAGTGATATTAGCCTGGTCGCCGTCCATACTAAACACAGTGTCAGTCACAATCATGCCTGAGCCCGTTTGTTTTGCTAATTTTTTCTCAAGAGCGGCGATATCATTATGCAAATAACGCTGAATTGGCAAGCCAATTAGCTGATTACCATCAATCAAAGAGGCGTGATTGAGTTTGTCTTGCAAGACCCAATCAAGTTCATCTTTGAGTGCGGAGAAAACACCAATATTTGCCGTATAGCCCGTTGAAAATAATAGCGCGCGATCTTGCCCAGTGTGCTCAGCCAAAGCCTCTTCCAAATCATGATGTGCTGATGAATGGCCACTGACCAAGTGTGATGATCCCGAGCCTACGCCGTATTGATCAACCCCTTTTTTTAAGGCTTCTTTAATCTGGGGGTGACTGGCAAGCGATAGATAATCATTCGAGCAAAAATTAATCAGCGATTTTCCATCGATAACCATCTGTGCGCCTTGCGCGGTTGCAGATAGCTTTCTGGTGCGATACAGATGGTTTGACTTTAACTCTGATAATTTTTTTGAAAAATCCATGATCGTTATTTTAATGCTAATAAACGTTGATTTTTTGAGAAAAATGAAGAATTAAAATAATTCCTTTTATGGGTATATATATTATGGGTATTATTTAGGCTTTATTGATTAATTTAAGCGAGTGATATATGTCTGATTCTTACCTAGGTGCACACCCAGATGAAAATGGTTTTTTTGGAAAATTTGGCGGTTCATTTATTCCGCCAATGCTGGAAGTGCCTTTTGCAGAGATTACCAAAGCTTATAACGATATCAAGAATTCTCCTGAATTTATTCAAGAATTAAAATATGTGCGCAAACATTTTCAAGGACGTCCAACGCCTATTTCATTTGCAAAAAATTTAACCGAACATTGTGGCGGCGCAAAAATTTATTTAAAGCGAGAAGACTTAAACCATACTGGTGCACATAAGCTTAATCACTGTATGGCCGAAGTTATCTTGGCAAAACATTTGGGCAAAAAGAAGGTGATTGCTGAAACGGGTGCGGGCCAACACGGCGTAGCACTTGCAACAGCAGCCGCTTATTTTGGGCTGGAGTGTGAAATACACATGGGTGAAGTTGACGTTGAAAAAGAGCACCCCAATGTTGTTAGAATGAAAATTTTAGGCGCTAAAGTGGTAACAGTAACAGACGGATTAAAAACCTTAAAAGAGGCGGTAGATTCAGCATTTGGCGCATACATACAAGAATACGAAGAGGCTATTTATTGTATTGGCTCTGTGGTTGGCCCGCATCCATTCCCGATGATGGTGAGAGATTTTCAATCGGTTGTAGGCTTTGAGGCAAAAGAGCAATTTAAAGAGCACGAGAACAAGCTGCCAGATAGCGTGGTGGCTTGTGTGGGTGGCGGGTCAAATGCCATGGGTATTTTTGCCGGATTTATCGATGATAAAGAAGTTGCTTTAGTCGGTGTTGAGCCACTAGGCCGAGGAAGTAAACTGGGCGATCACGCTGCTAGTTTGACCTATGGTGAAGAAGGAGTTATGCACGGGTTTAATTCGATTATGCTAAAAGATAAAGACGGTGAACCAGCACCCGTTTATTCGATTGGCTCAGGGATTGACTACCCGTCAGTAGGTCCAGAGCAGGCTTATTTAAACAAAACAGGCAGAACCACAGTGGGCTTGTGTGATGACAAAGAGGCGGTCAATGCTTTTTACGCACTGTCTCAACTTGAAGGTATTATTCCAGCCTTGGAGTCTGCTCACGCTGTGGCTTACGCCATGAAGATTGCCAAGACTATGGATAAAGATCAAACGATTTTAGTAAATCTAAGTGGTAGAGGCGATAAGGATATTGATTTTGTGGTGGATAATCATCCAATTCCTAACGCTAAATTCTAGGTTTTTTCGAGTGCTCATGATTAGTGCGTATAATTTGACGCTTAATTATTGAACCTTAGATCGCCATGAAAAAAACATTCAGCTTCTCTCATCCGAAAAAGCAAAGACCACGCGTGGCAGAAGCCATTAAATATGAGCTTAAAAAATACATTAAGCGTGAGCGTAATAAAAAACTCCCTGAAGATGTAGATTTTTGGGATTTTGATTGTCGTTTCGGCGCTACTGAGGCTTCATCTGATGTTATTCACGTCTCTGAAATTAATAAGGTTATTTCAGAAGCAGACACTGAAGGCTTGGATGAATTTTTTCTAGAGGTATTATCAAAACCTGCTAAAAGAACTAAAAAGCCGGTAGAAGAAAAACTAGAAAAATTAGAAGAGCAAGAAGAAAACTTCTTAGATTAGGTTTTCCATTGGTGATGAAGCTGAGGCAAAAGCCTTTTTCATCATTCTTCCGGCCAAGAAAGACTCACGACCTGCAATAACGGCGTGTTTCATCGCACTAGCCATTAAAACTGGATCTTGTGCATTAGCGATTGCTGAGTTCATTAATACGCCATCACAACCCAACTCCATGGCTTTGGCAGCGTCTGATGCACAGCCAATACCTGCATCAACCAGCACTGGCACACCTGCTTGTTCTTTGATAAGCTTGATGTTAGCAGGGTTGGCAATACCTTGGCCGGAGCCAATCAGAGAGGCTAGTGGCATCACAGCAACGCAGCCAATATTTTCTAATTCTTTAGCAACGATTGGATCATCACTGGTATAAACCATGACATCAAAACCATCATTAACCAAGGTTTTGGCAGCGGCTAAAGTTTCTACAATATTTGGATATAGGGTTTTTTCATCGCCTAATACTTCAAGCTTAACCAAATTATGTCCGCCTAATAATTCACGTGCTAGCTGGCAAGTGCGCACAGCATCTTTAGCGGTGTAGCAACCCGCTGTATTAGGCAAAATCGTGTATTTATCAGGGGTGATAACATCGAGCAAGTTTGGCTCGTTTTCGTCTTGACCAATATTGGTACGACGAATGGCAACGGTAATAATATCGGCCTCAGCCGCATCGGTTGCAAGTTTTGTTTCGGCTAAATCTTTATATTTGCCTGAGCCAACCAGTAAGCGAGAATTGTATGTTTTTCCGGCGATTACTAAGGGTGTGTCAGTCATAATGATAAAGGTTTATTAATTATGGCGGAGAGTGAGGGATTTGAACCCTCGAAAGGGGATAAACCCTTTACACCCTTAGCAGGGGCGCGCCTTCAGCCACTCGGCCAACTCTCCATGAAAAAAAATATTATACGCTAATTATTTTAAGGATAGTTTTAAAAACCGTAGTTGTATCTAAGCTTTAGTTGTCCAGGGTCTTCTCCTTTAAAGTCAATAACCCGAAAATGTAATTGCCCCCAATCCCCCTCAAGTTTGATTTTTTCTTGCAGGGCTTGAAGTTTGATTTTTGCATCCAAAATCATTTGCTCGGATTCATTCCACTGGCTATTTTCATCTGTGGGTGTGCCCAGTTGGTATTCATGATAAAGCAGTTCGTTGCTAATGTCTGCTATATCGTTATGCACATCAATGCCACCTTCATCAAGTTTATAGCTTACTTCAAGATCTAGAATATCATAATTAATCGCTTCAATACTTTGGGTGATATCAGGCAAAGGTGTTTGAGTATCTTCGGCAAAAGCAAAGGTGTAAAGTGTCAAAAATAAGACTAATTGAAGCGCGTATGATTTTAAGAAAACCAACGGTAAAGACCTAATGTATTAACACAAACAAAAACAGTATTAAGCAAGACTAAAGATTTGTCATTATTTTTTGCACCCTGGATGAGCCAACTAACCGCCGAAATCATAAAGAATATATAGCCAAATTTAGAATATTCGAAATTAAGCGCAACCATCAGTCCGCCAATAATGCCTGTTAGCGTTCCAAGCCAGCCCCAGTGATTATGCATGGGTGGTGAAGTCATGAGTGATAGTGGCCATTTTTCCGAGCATGATAGAAGCAGAGCAGTATTTGTCAGCAGACAAGCTAACAGCTTTGGCTATTTTTTTATCATTAAGGTTTTCACCTTCAACAATAAAATGCAGGTGAATTTTAGTAAAAACTTTAGGGTGTTCATCAGCCCGCTGAGCTGAAATTTCAACACGACAATCACGCACTTCTTCGCGCATTTTTTTAAGTGTAGAAATCACATCGACCGTAGTACAGCCGCCCATGCCTAAGAGTAGCATTTCCATTGGTCGAACACCTAGATTTTTACCACCTAGGTCTTCTGGGCCATCCATGACAATCGCATGTCCGCTGGCTGACTCACCCACCATCATCATGCCTTCAATCCATCTGACAGTGGTATTCATGAGAAGATGTCCTCTAATGCTTGACCTGGGTTTTCTTGGCGCATAAACGCCTCGCCTACTAAGAATGAGTGAATATCATGTTCTTTCATGAGTTCAACGTCTTCTGCGCCGAGAATGCCGCTCTCGGTGATCACTAGAGTGTCATCATCAATCGCGTCGAGTAGATCAATTGTGGTTTGTAAGGTGACCTCAAAGGTGCGCAGATTACGATTGTTAATGCCCACCATTGGCAGGCGAAGTTGCTGTACGCGTTTAAGCTCTTCAAGATTATGAACTTCAATCAAAACATCCATATGGCAAGAGATAGCCAACATAGCCAAGTCTTCCATTCTTTGGTCTTCCAAGCAAGCAGCAATTAGCAAAATACAGTCTGCACCTAAAACACGTGATTGAAATACCTGGTAGGGTTCAATGATAAATTCTTTGCGTAACACAGGCAGTGTTACAACCGACCTTGCCTCAGCAACGTACTTATCATCGCCTTGGAAAAAATCCTTATCGGTTAAAACTGACAAACACGCAGCACCATGTTGAGCGTAACTTTTAGCAATTTCAGCCACGTTAAAATCTTCACGCAAAATACCTTTTGAGGGAGAAGCTTTTTTTATTTCAGCAATAATAGCATTTTGCTTAAGATCTGCCTTGTCTTTGAGTGCTTGATAAAAATCACGCGTGGTACGGTCTTCATAGGCAGTTTCCATCATTTTATCGTATGGAATGAGCTTAATAGCTTCTTGAATTTCCTGCTCTTTTCGAGCAATAATTTTTTTAAGGATGTCAGGTGTATTTGTCATGATTGAAATTTATTTCCGAATGCTAAGTATTTTAAATGAATTGTTTGGCTTATAATTAACCTTATCACTCTTAACCATTTTAACTACGATGAAATTATTAGATTTTGAAATCGGTATTGACCAGCCTTTTTTCTTGATTGCAGGCCCTTGTGTGATCGAATCTGAAGCGCTTGCTATGGAAACGGCGCAAACGCTTAAAGAGGTAACGGAGGCGTTAGGTATTAATTTTATTTACAAATCTTCATACGATAAGGCTAATCGCTCTAGCACGGAAAGTTTTAGAGGGTTGGGCGTTGAAGAGGGATTACGAATTTTGCAAAAAGTCAAAGATGAGATTGGCGTGCCCGTGCTGACTGATGTACACGAAGATACGCCACTTGATGAAGTCGCTTCGGTGGTTGATATGATGCAAACACCGGCTTTTTTGGTGCGTCAAACTAATTTTATTCAAAATGTTTGCAGACAAGGTATTCCGGTTAATATTAAAAAAGGCCAATTCCAGGCGCCGTGGGATATGCAAAATGTCGTAGATAAAGCCTTTGAAGTGGGCAATCAGCAAATCACTATTTGTGATCGTGGCACTTCGTTTGGCTATAACACGTTGGTGTCTGATATGCGCGGTCTATCCACTATGCGCTCAACCGGACGCCCTGTGGTATTTGATGCCACGCACTCTGTGCAACAACCAGGTGGTAATGGTCTAACTTCGGGTGGCCAAAGAGAGATGGTGCCCGTACTTGCTCGTGCAGCGGCGGCTGTGGGTGTATCAGGGTTTTTCATGGAAACCCATCCAAACCCAGAGGCAGCACTCAGTGATGGCCCAAATATGATTCCTATTGATAAAATGTCTGAAATGCTAAAAGCGTTGCAAGACATTGATAATATTACTAAGCAAAATGGATTTTTAGAAGATCAATTGTCATAATGAGGCGGGCGGTTATTAGTCGATTTATTGTATTAATTTCCACTTGCCTTTTCTCCTTAGCTAGTCTGGCCAATAAGCCAGATTTATTTCTCCTTAAAACTTACGATGACTCTAAAGAGGTTGTTGGCTGGGTGATGAGTGAGAAATTAGACGGTATTCGTGGATTTTGGAATGGCCAAGAGTTGCTGACTCGAGGCGGCAAAAAACTCACGCCGCCGAAATGGTTTCTTAAAAATTATCCACCCTTTGCTATTGATGGCGAGCTTTGGACAAAACGTGGTGATTTTGAAACAATCAGCTCAATTGTGCGCACTAAAAATTCTGGGGATCGCTGGCGGTTAATTACCCATAATATTTTTGAAGTACCAAATCAGCAGGGCGGACTACTTAAAAGATTGTCAGTCTTGGAAGATTATTTACGTAGCAATCCTGTCACACACCTTAAAGTGCTTAAGCAGACGTCCATTCAAAGTAAGCAGCAACTGAAAAATTTCCTAACAGAAATAACCAGTCATAAGGGTGAGGGCGTTGTGGTACGAAACCCTAAGATTTTGTATGAAACGGGTCGACTCTCTTCAGCACTTAAAGTTAAAAAATATTTTGATACAGAATGCACCGTGTTAAAAATTTTGCCAGGAAAAGGTAAGTATTTAGGCAAAATGGGCTCGGTTTTATGTCAAACAGCTACTGGAAAGCAACTAAAAATAGGCTCTGGCTTTAAGGATAAAGACAGGGCTAATCCACCCGCTATTGGTAGTAAAATTACTTTTAAATACTATGGCTTCACTAAAAAGGGTAATTTTAAGTACCCCGTATATTTAAGAGTTAGAGAAAAATAGATGAATCCAGCCTTTTAATTGACAGGAAATAAAATGATAAAAATTGCAGTAGTGGGCGCATCAGGTCGCATGGGGCAAACAATTATTGAAGCTATTAATCAAAATGATAAAGTAACACTAGGCGTAGCTCTAGATAAAGGCGATGATCTGGGCGCTATGGTTGACCAGTTTGACGTGGTGATTGATTTCACCCGTCCAGAAGCAACGCTGGAATATTTAGCTGTTTGTGTTTCTGCAGGAAAATCAATGGTGATCGGCACCACAGGTTTTGATGAGCAGGGTCTGGCCTTGATTAACAAAGCGGCCCAACAAATCCCCGTGGTTTTTGCACCCAATATGAGCGTTGGTGTGAACTTATCGCTTAAATTACTAGAGATGGCAGCCAAGGTAATTGGTGAAGAGTCTGATATTGAAATTGTTGAGGCACATCATCGCCATAAAGTCGATGCACCTTCAGGTACTGCATTAAAGATGGGCGAGGTAGTTGCTAATGCGCTAGGACGTGATTTATCTAAGTGCGCCGTATATGGGCGCGAAGGTATTGAGCAACCGCGCGATCGCGAGACAATTGGTTTTTCCACTATTCGGGGTGGCGATGTTGTGGGTGAACATACGGTGAGCTTTTTTATGGAAGGCGAACGCGTTGAAATTACCCATAAAGCCTCATCGAGACTAACGTTTGCAAATGGCGCTATTCGAGCGTCAGCTTGGTTAAAAGGCAAGTCTGCAGGCCTGTATTCGATGCAAGATATATTGGACATATAAGGAGAATTTAAATGTTATATGCAGTTATTTCACAAGATGTAGAGAATTCATTAGAAAAACGCCTGTCTGTGCGTCCAGCCCATATTGAGCGCTTGAATCTTCTAAAAAATGAAGGGCGTTTGATTTTGGCTGGTCCGCATCCAGCGATAGATAATAACGATCCAGGCGCAGCAGGCTTTACTGGCTCACTGGTGGTAGCAGAGTTTGACTGTTTAGCAGATGCACAAGCTTGGGCAGATGCTGATCCATATATGGCGTCGGGCGCTTATGCTAGTGTTGTGGTCAAACCCTTTAAAAAAGTCTTGCCATGAGTTTAATTTTCCGACCTTTATTTGAAAAAGAAAGCTCAACCTATACTTACCTGTTGGCCGATTCTAAAACTAAAGAGGCGGTGATCATCGATGCAGTGAGTGAAACCAAACAAAGAGATATTGGTCTGATTGAAGAGCTGGGCTTAAAGCTAAAATATATTGTTGAAACCCATGTTCATGCAGATCATATTACCAGCTCATGCCCACTTAAACAAAAGTTCACAGAGGCTAAAATTGTTTTGGGTGAGGCTAACTCTGTTGCTTGCGCTGATATTTTAATTAAGGATGGTGAGCGTCTAAAATTCGGTGAATACCAAATTAACGCCCTATCAACACCTGGGCATACTGATGGTTGCATGTCGTACATTATTGGCGACAAGGTTTTTACGGGAGACGCTTTACTGATTAGAAGCTGCGGTCGTTGTGATTTCCAAGGCGGCTCTGCTGAAAAATTATTTGATTCAATTTCACAATTATTCACCTTGCCAGATGAAACCTATGTTTATCCAGCGCATGATTATGGCGGGCGCACAGTTAGCACTATTTGGGAAGAAAAAGCCTTTAATGAGATGATTGGTGGTGGTGTTGAACGAGCAGAATTCGTGCGTCGCGTGAATGCGATGGAATTATCTCTACCAGCCAAAATCCATGTTGCAGTACCTGCAAATCAAGTGTGTGGATCAAAGATTGTTACTGAAGACTTATGAGGGGTTATTCACTAGATCCGCACCCGAGTATTAAGGTAGTTACTGAGCAATATGCAGTGGTGCGTATTCCCCGTGTTAAGCGCGAGCGCGTACCTGCTAATAATGTCGAAATTGTTGAAAATCTTGAGCAAGCAGTAGAAAAATCAGATCCTAGTAGTCACTTGTATGCAGCTAAAGTTCTAGGTCCCTCTCGTTCATCTGAGGGCGTTATCTTGTATTATATTTTAGATATGTATAACCATTTATGAAGTGGCTATTGATCACTATTATATTTTTATCTTCAACACTTTTTGCTGATGATAAAATAGAAATTGAGCTGAGCTCTGGCGAGGTAATGATGGTAGACACCTTTAACGCTGAAGGTGATACCTTGTATCTTTATCTTCCATCAGAGCGAGGATTTGGCAAAGGCCATATTCCTACTGCGCAACAACTAGCTTTTGAAGGATCTGATGTTTGGGTGCTCGACTTGCATACCAGCTATATGGTGCCTAAGCACCGCAGCAGTATCAGCAAATTTAGCGTCGACGATTTAATAGAATTAATCGCCCTAACGCAAGATAAAGGCTTTAAGCGATTATTTTTTATCACCTCAGGTAGAGGTGCCCAACTTGCTTTAAAGGCGGCTCATCAATGGCAATCTCAACACCCTGGTAATACTTATTTAAAGGGTCATATTTTTCATTCTCCGCATCTGCTCAAAGGCAAACTTGAGTTAGGCGACAAGGCAGATTATGTCGAAGTTGCCAAGGTGAGTAATTTACCCGTTTATATGATCTTGCCACAATATAGCACTAAATATTTCCGTGCCAAGGAAATTTTTCAGACCCTTGAATTAGGCGGTAGTTCGGTATTTGTGCACCGATTAAAAGGCGTACGTGGTGGTTTTCATATGCGCAATGAAGAAGATTTAACCCAAGCTGATTTAAAGGTTAAGACAGATCTGGGCAGTACCTACCTGCAAGCCTCTAACTTACTTTCAGGTGTTAAGTCAATAGCGCCAATAGCGCTATCAGCAGATACATCGGCCAAACGCAAGCATACTATTAACGAGACAACCCTTAAGCCTTATCAAGGCAAGTCCCATATTGCGTTGCAATTAAAAGACCTAAAGGGTCAAAAAATTAATCTGAATGATTATCAAGGTCAAGTTATTTTGCTTAATTTTTGGGCCAGTTGGTGTAAGCCTTGTATTAAAGAAATCCCTTCTTTGGTTAGACTTGGCGAGCAACTAAAACCCTATAATTTTAAAATTATTACCGTCAATGTTGGTGAGTCAGCACGCGAGATTAGCGAATTTAAAAAACGCATAAAATTTGATTTACCGATCTTGTTAGACGATGCAGGGATAGCTGTACAAGATTGGGGTGTGTACGCTTATCCATCTAATTTTCTACTGGATAAAGACGGCATTATTCGTTATTCTTATCGCGGCGCACTCGAGTGGGATTCGCCAGCTATTATAAAAACTATCAAAACACTACTGTGACACAATACGACGTGATTATTGTGGGTGCTGGCGCTGCAGGATTGATGTGTGCAGCTCAAGCATCTCAACGTGGGCGCAAAGTTCTCGTACTTGACAAGGCTATTAAAGTCGGCAAAAAAATTCTTATTTCTGGTGGCGGAAAATGTAATTTTACCAATCTCTTTATTGAGTCCGAAGCCTACATTTCAAACAACCCTCATTTTTGCAAATCCGCTTTATCGCGCTACACACAATGGGATTTTATCGCTCTATTGGAAAGCCATCATTTGCGTTGGACAGAAAAAACCTTAGGGCAATTATTTTGCGATCAAAAATCAGGTGCTGTACTGAGAATGCTATTAGATGAATGCCAGCAAGTTGAGATGGTGTTGGCCTGTGATATCAGCCAAGTTGCGTTTGAATCAGACTATGTTGTGCAAACAAACCAAGGGGATTTTCAAGCGAAATCACTCGTCATTGCCACAGGCGGCCCTAGTATTCCAAAAATGGGTGCCAGTGATTTTGGCCTACAAATTGCCAAACAATTTGGCCTTAAATCCGTCGACTTTAAGCCGGCTTTGGTGCCACTCACCTTTCATCAACATGATATTAATACCTATTTTAAAGATCTCTCTGGTCTTTCGCTAGATGCAGTGGTTGCTTGTAATGGCGCTAGCTTTAGAGAGGCATTGCTGATTACTCATCGAGGCTTAAGTGGCCCCGCTATTTTACAAATATCTTCTTACTGGAATAAAGGGGATGCTATTGAGATTAACCTTTTGCCTGATTTAGATGCGAGTGAGTATTTGCTAAATAAACAACAGTCACGTGGCAAGGCAGAGCTTAAAACCATTCTGGCTGAATTTTTCCCTAAGCGCTTGGCTGAGCGCTTGGCCAACACTTTGAGTGCAAAAGCATTGGCCGACACCACCTTGGGTGAAATTAAACAACATGATCTAAAAGCATTTGGCTATCGTTTAAATCACTGGCTATTAGTGCCTAGTGGCACTGAAGGATTGCGCACGGCTGAGGTGTGTACGGGCGGTGTGAACACTGATGAGCTGTCTTCTAAAACGCTAGAATCAAACAAACAGTCAGGGTTGTATTTTATTGGCGAAACCGTTGATGTGACTGGTTGGCTCGGGGGTTATAATTTTCAATGGGCCTGGTCGTCTGGTTGGGCAGCAGGACAAGTAGTCTAATTTAAAATCACTCATATCCACATAATTTGTGTATGATTATTTAAGGGGTAAAAAAAACTAGATAATCATGATTAAATTTGGTGAAAAAGTAGCTGGTTACGACGGACTTATGTTTAACGAACGTGAAGTAAGGGCGGCAGCTGGCATTGTCTTTTTGTTTGCTTTTATGGCGTTTATGAACGGTTTTTTAACCGGTAATAATGAGCCGACCAAGCTAATGGTGTCGGTATTTCTGTTTGATTTTTTTATACGTATTTTTTTAAGTCCAAAATTCGCGCCGTCTATGGTTATTGGGCGTTGGATGGTGAATAACCAAAAGCCAGAATACACCGACGCTGCACCCAAAAAATGGGCTTGGAGTTTGGGTTTTATCTTGGCAGCAACGCTATTTTATTTGGTCGTTTTGAATGATATTCGTGGCCCAATTAATATTTTGACTTGTGCCTTATGTTTAAGTTTATTATTTTTCGAAGCGGTGTTTGGTATTTGTGTGGGCTGTAAGATTTACAACCGATTTCACCAGCAAAAAGTAGCGCATTGCCCAGGTGATGCTTGCGATTTAAGCAGGTCTAGGGCGCCGATTCAGCAACTAAACACTATGCAAAAATCTATTTTTACCGTAGCGATCGCCGTGCTATTTTATTTGGCATTTGGTGACATTATTAAATTTTTAATTTTTGGAGAATAAAATGAAACAGCTATTAACTTTATTGATATTAATCTCAACGACACTAACAGCTCAAGCCGCGCTCGAGGTGCAAAAAGTGGCTGATAATGTCTATGCCTTGGTGGGTGAAACCACGCAAAGATCCCCAAGCAATTTGGGCAACAACTCAACCCACGGCGTGATTGTTACTCATAAGGGTGTGATCTTAATAGATTCTGGTGCAAGTTATTTGGGCGCTCAAGAAATTCATCAAACCATTCAAGCGCTCACAGATCAACCCGTCAAAATTATTATCAATACCGGCGGGCAAGATCACCGCTGGTTAGGCAATGACTATTTCCAAAAAATAGGCGCTAGAATTATTGCCTCAAGCAAAACCAAAGCCGATCAGAAAGCCAGAGCAGACTATCATCTAAACAGGCTTGGCGGCTTAATTGGAGACAGCTTAAAGGGCACTAAACCTTTATTTGCAACAGAGGTTTTTGATGAAAAAATGCAGCTTGAGTTTGGCGACGTAAACTTAGAGCTTTATCATTTTGGACCAGCACATACGGTGGGCGATATCTTTATTCATATGCCTAGTGAGCAAATCATGTTTACTGGCGATATTGTCTTTAATGATAGAATGCTCGGTGTTGGCCCTGCTAGAAATTCTCAAAGCTGGGTGAATGTCTTTGAAAAAATGGCCAGTTTTAAGCCAAAGTATATTATTCCTGGCCATGGTCATGTGTCTGATTTAGCCACTGCCACCAAAAATACTCAAGAGTATTTGACATTTTTAAATACTGAAATTTCCAAAATTTTATCGCAAGATGGCGATATGTTGCAAGTCAGCCAAATAGATCAATCAGACTTTTATTTCTTAAGTGGGAATGAGTCCATTGCAGGCAAGAATGCCCAGTGGGTGTTTGAGCAAATGGAATTTGATTATTAGTTGATAAGGAGTTTTAATATGAAAGGAATTAGATTTTTATTTGCTATTTCATGGACGTTAATTGCACTGGGTGCGTTTGCTGTATTTGGCTTAGGCGATGATGATAAAGAGGCTAAAACATCAGATGCGGTTGAAAAAATCGCAGAAGAGTGTGAAATCCCTGCCTTTGCAAAAGCCATCGGGCACGAAGATAAATGGCTATTGCATAATGGCTGCCCACCAAGAGAAATTGAGCAGAAAAGTGATAAAAAGTAGCCATTGTTAAAATTTGCTAAATTTTTAGATTGGGCGAATTTTTGAGTATTATTAACGTTAAAAACCCCTTTAAAACAAGGTTTTAAAGGGGTTTTTGTTTGTTTTTAGCATGCTAAGCGAGTCATTTGCACCCTGTAAGGGAGTGCAAGCAAAATTTGCTAAATTTTTAGAGGATATTGCAGGCCTCATCAAAGCTTAGGCGCGGGCTTCTTGGGAAAATTTTGCTATTGTCACCGTGTCCAATAGCGCACAGAAAGATGGATTTGGTTTTACCATCTGTAAAAAATTCTTGATCGAGTGTTTCATTGTTAAAGCCACCCATTGGCCCGCAATCAAGCCCAACTGAGCGCGCTGCCATCATGAAATAAGCGCCTTGCAAGGTGGCGTTCATCTCACCAGCTGATTTGATTTTTTCGTCATTGCCAGCGTACCAACTTCTCGCGTCAGTATGTGGGAATAAAAAAGGCAATTTTTCGTAAAATTCAATATCGTAGCTGATAATTGCTACTGCCGGTGCAGCCATAGATTTTTCGACATTGCCTTCATCCAGATGCGCTTTGAGTTTTTGTTTGGCGGCATCTGACTTGATAAAAGTAATGCGCGCGGGTGAGTTGTTAGCGGCTGTTGGGCCGTATTTCATTAATTCATAAATTTGATGAATTTTCTCATCAGAGATATTTGTATCTAGCCAGCCATTGTGACTTCTGGCATTAATAAATAAAGTGTCTAGTGCATTCTGGTCTAGCATTAAAATATCCTTAACAATAAATAAAAAATTACTATGCTAGATTATATATTTTTCGACACCACTCTCTCGGCCAAATTTAAAGGCCATTTAACAAAGGTGGGAATAGTATTTGAATGTAAAGATGATGAAAGTTTTGGCTCTGTGCAGGGAGAGATTGTTTCGATTGCAGATGACACGCAGGATGATGTGCTAGATACACTGCAAACTTTGTATGATGATCTGCAAGACGAGTTGGCACAAATACTTGAACAAACTGATGAAGGTTTGATGATGAACGCTGCTGGCATGGAGGTTAGGCTTAAAGATGGCAGTATTTGTACGCTTCGAGTTGCTCCTGATGTGGTTACTCGTATTCTAACTGTGCTAGAATTTGACGAATTACAAGCTTTTGTAGATAACATTGCTAGAAGTGTTGAAGAGCCAGATAATGGACATTTTTGTCATAATAAATAAAAGGAGAGGATGGTGAGTAAGTATTTTGCGATAGTGTCGTTTGAATTAAACGATAAAGACTTGTTAGAAGATTGGAAAGCTTTATCTAAAGAAATTGATGAAGATATTGCTAAGGCCGATGGCTTTATTTCACGTGATTCAGGTGTTGATGAGAGCGGGCGGGTTTATTGTTTAGTAAAATGGCAAAGTGAAGCGCATCAACAAAATTTTAGGCAACAACTAGAAGCGAGAGAAAGCTGGCCTAAAACCATGGAAAGATTTGGCACTATTGCTAATATGAGTACAATGACACCTAACAATTTAGAGGTTTTTTAAACATGAAAAAAATTACCATTATCGGCTCGGGTTTTGCTGGCTTAACCGCGGTTCGAACCCTTCGAAAAAAAGATAAAGAAGCCGAAATTACACTTATCTCTCCAAAGGCAGAGTTGGTTTATATGCCAAGCCTTATTTGGGTGCCATCCGGTGCAGCGAGTAAAAAAGATATTATTATTCCGCTTGATAATTTTTTTAAACGCATGAATGTCGTACATATTGTCAGTGAAGTAATAGACTTAGAAAACCAAGGTAGATCGGTCATTACACCCATTGGTACTTATGAAAACGATGCGCTGATTATTGCTTCAGGCGGGCGATTCATTAAAAAATTACCAGGTATTGAGAATGCCATTACCCCGTGTGAAGGTATGGAAGCCGCTGAGGCGATTCGTGATCGAGTAAAGGCGATGGAGGGTGGTGATATTGCTATTGGCTTTAGTGGTAATCCAAAAGAGCCGAGTGCGATGCGTGGCGGACCTATGTTTGAATTTTTGTTTGGCCTAGATACGCAGCTTCGCGCAGAAGGCAGGCGTGATAAATTTAATCTAACGTTTTTTACCCCGGCAGCAAAACCGGGTGCACGTTTAGGTGAAAAGGCAGTTGACGGCTTATTGTCTGAGATGAAAAAGCGCAATATCACTACGCATCTTGGTCACAAGATGAAAGAGTTTACTGCTGATAAAGTAGTGACTGAAGGCGGCGAATTTGCCACTGATTTAATCTTGTTTATGCCAGGTATGACCGGCAACACTTGGTTTGATAATACCGATCTTACGCGTAGTGAAGGCGGATTGTTAAAGGCTAATAAATTTTGTGAAGTCGAGGGTTTTGACAAGGTTTTTGTCGCTGGTGATTCGGGCTCTTTCCCTGGCCCAGAGTGGATGCCAAAACAAGCGCATATGGCTGATCTTCAGGCAGCGGCTGCGGCAAAAAATGCATTGGATAATTTAGACGATAAAGCTACTAGCCATACTTTTAAAATTGAACTAATGTGCATTGTTGATTCGAATAACAAAGGTATGTATGTTTCTCGAAATTTAAAAGGCGGCTTGATGTTGCCAAATTGTCGTTTGATGCATATTGCTAAAAAAGTATTTGGCTGGTGGTATTTGCGCCAATATAAATAAGATTTTTAGCCTTTAATGGTGTTATTTTTTATCGCTTTATCTATAAATAGAGCTTCTAAGAAAATGCCTTATTAAAGGCTAAAATCTTTATTATTATGTTTTATTACAAGGTCTTTTAATTATGTCAGATTGTCTATTTTGTAAAATTATCGCTGGTGAAATTCCGTCGAATAAAATCTTTGAAGACGAAGATGTTTATGCATTTCATGATATTGGTGCGCAGGCGCCACATCATTTTTTAGTAATTCCCAAAAAACACATTGCCACGATTAATGAAGCTGACGATGCTGCTTTAATCGGTAAGTTGACACTAACAGCTAGCAAAATTGCGAAAGAGATGGGCTTTGCAGAAGAGGGTTATCGTGTGGTGATGAACTGCAATGAAGATGGCGGACAAACAGTTTATCATATCCATCTTCATTGTTTGGGTGGGCGTTCGCTTACTTGGCCACCAGGGTAAAGCTTTTGCAAGAGTTGGTTTTTCATAATATAAAACCTTGTTTTTTATAACAATATCTACCAAAATTTCCAATCACAAATAAGATAAAATTTATGCCTTGAATTTATTTTAATTTTGAAAATCCTATGAGCAATGAATTTTTAGACAGACACCTCGGCCCAAGCGCTGATGACATTACTTCTATGTTAAATAGCATCAACTGCAAAACAGTCGATGAAGTTGTTTCTAAAACCGTGCCAGAGTCAATTTTATTTGGCAATCGTATGGATGTAGATGAGGGTCTGACCGAGCGTGAGAGTTTGGAGCTGGCAACAAAACTTGCGGGTGAGAATGTATTAGCCACGAATTTTATTGGTCAAGGTTATTACGGCACACTTATGCCTAGTGTTATTCAGCGCAATATTTTAGAAAATCCGGGTTGGTACACAGCTTATACGCCATACCAAGCAGAGATTTCCCAGGGTCGTTTGGAGATGTTGCTAAATTTCCAGCAAATGATTATTGATCTAACGGGTATGGATATTTCTAACGCCTCCCTGCTAGATGAGCCAACCGCTTGTGCGGAAGCAATGATGATGGCTAAGCGTGCCAATCGTAAAAATAAATCCAATCGATTTTTGATTGATAGTAACACTAACGCCCAAACGATTACTATTTTACAAACTCGTGCTAAGCCACTTGGGATTGAGTTGGTTATTGAAGAGATTCAAAATAATGATTTTAGCGACTGTTTTGCCGCACTCATGCAATCCCCTGGTACGAACGGCGAAGTGCGCGATCTGAGTGCCGATATCGCTAAAGCGAAAGATAGTGGCGTATTAACGATTGTAGCTTGTGATGTATTGGCATTAACACTCATTAAAACCCCTGCTGAAATGGGCGCTGATATTGCTGTGGGTAACTCGCAGCGTTTTGGCGTGCCAATGGGCTTTGGTGGTCCACATGCCGCCTACTTAGCCACGCGTGATGAGTTTAAACGTATGGTGCCAGGGCGCCTTATTGGTGTATCGCAAGATGTATTAGGTAATCCAGCAATGCGCATGTCGTTGCAAACCCGTGAACAACATATTCGTCGTGATAAAGCCACTAGTAATATTTGTACAGCGCAAGTTTTATTAGCTGTGCTTGCGGCGGCTTATGGTATTTATCATGGTGCAGCAGGGCTTAAGAAAATTGCTAGTAAAGTGCACATAAAGGCAGCTAGCCTTGCGGCGAGCTTAAAGGCAGCTGGGTTCGAGCTAGCAGCTGAGCAATTTTTTGACACGATTACAATCAATACAGATACAGCGCCAGCATTGTTTACACAAGCACAACAAGCGGGTATTAACCTGCGTTTGCTAAGTGACACACAATTGAGTATTGCCGTGGATGAAGCCACCACTAAGGCAGAATTATCAGACCTTTTAAGCGCTCTTTCATTGGGTGAATTGATTGATTCAGAAGGGATTTTGTCTGAGGATATGATGCGTCAAACAGAGTATTTAACGCATTCAGTGTTTAGTGATTATCATAGTGAAACTGAAATGATGCGTTATTTAAAGCGTCTGGAAAATAAAGATATTGCACTAAATCATTCGATGATTGCGCTGGGTTCTTGTACGATGAAGCTTAATGCAGCGACACAAATGTATCCAATTAGCTTGCCAGGTTTTTCAAAACTCCATCCTTATGTGCCAACTGAGCAAACCAAAGGTTATCAGCAGTTGTTTAAAGATTTGGAGCATTCTTTGTGTGAAGTAACCGGTTATGACGCAGTCTCTTTGCAGCCTAATGCTGGCTCTCAAGGAGAGTTTGCAGGTTTATTGGCGATTCATGCTTATCATGATTCTCGTGGCGATGCACATCGTAATATTTGCCTTATTCCTTCTTCTGCACATGGCACCAATCCAGCCAGTGCCATTATGGCGGGCATGAAGGTGGTTATTGTTAAATGCGATGAAGCGGGCAATATTGACTTGGGTGATTTAAAAGCCAAAGTGGAAAAGCATGCGGATAATCTTTCAGCTATTATGGTGACTTACCCATCAACCCATGGTGTATTTGAAGTGGAGATTAAACAAATTTGCGATATTATTCACACAAATGGTGGTCAGGTTTATTTAGATGGTGCCAATCTGAATGCGATGGTAGGTGTTACGCGTATGGGTGAATTTGGTGCAGACGTTTCACATATCAACCTACACAAAACTTTTGCTATTCCGCATGGCGGCGGTGGCCCGGGTATGGGTCCGATTGGTGTTAAGGCGCATTTGGCTGAGTTTTTGCCAGGTGATCCGCTAGAGAAAGACTCAAACGCCGTGTCTGCTGCCATGTATGGCTCCGCTTCAATTTTGCCAATTTCTTGGAGTTATATTAAGCTCTTGGGTAAATACGGCATGCAGCGCTCAACTGAAGTAGCGATTGTGAGTGCCAATTATATTGCAGATGCCTTGGCACAGAGTTTCCCGATTTTGTATCGTGGCGATCAAGGTATGGTGGCGCACGAGTGCATTATTGATATTCGCCCTTTAAAAGAACAAAGTGGTATTTCCGAAGAAGACATTGCCAAGCGCTTAATGGATTATGGCTTTCATTCTCCAACCATGAGTTTTCCAGTGGCGGGAACGCTAATGATCGAACCAACAGAAAGTGAATCAAAACGTGAAATGGATCGCTTTATTACAGCGATGATAAGCATTCATGATGAAATTCAAAAGGTGATCGATGGTCGTTGGGATAAAGACAACAACCCGCTTAAAAATGCACCACATACCGCGCATGAGATGAGTGGCGAATGGACTTACCCGTACACAAGGCAAGAGGCTTTGTATCCAGTTGAATCATTGGTGGCGAATAAATATTTCCCACCTGTTAAGCGTATCGATAACGTCTATGGTGATCGAAACCTTTTTTGCTCGTGTATAGAAATTTCTGAGTATATATAGAAAAATTTGCAAGTGCTTTTGGTGAGATTAACAAGGCACAGTTTTGAAAACAATAGTTATTCATATTGTTGAGAAACTTAACGCAGTTAAAATTATCAAAAGCCTTGCCCTTCGGGACTTAGGAAAATTTCCATATATTTTAAAAATATTATTGGCATATGAATAACTATGCCTGCTAAGATTTTTTGCATATATAAAAATTTACCGTTGTCAAAATTTGTACATATATTCAGAGATTCCTATACCCACTGAAGACTTTGCATAATTTAACTTTTCTGATCTGAAAGTTGCATTAAAATAGCTCAAAACTTTTGTATAAAAGTGAGTTATTTCCAGGGGGAAAATGAGCCAAATCGGCCTTGAGCAGCAAAGCGTCGCAGAGTTTTCAGAGCGCGCTTATCTTGATTATTCAATGTACGTCATTCTTGATCGTGCCTTGCCGTTTGTTGGCGATGGCCTCAAGCCGGTACAACGCCGTATCATTTATGCAATGAGTGAGCTAGGGCTTAAGTCAACCGCTAAATTTAAAAAATCAGCTCGTACTGTCGGTGATGTTTTGGGTAAGTTTCATCCGCATGGCGACAGCGCTTGTTATGAGGCGATGGTACTTATGGCTCAGCCATTTTCTTATCGCTATCCATTTATTGATGGACAAGGAAACTGGGGTGCGCCAGACGATCCAAAATCATTTGCTGCAATGCGTTATACCGAGAGCAAGCTTTCGCGCTATGCAGATTTACTATTAAGTGAAATTAATCAAGGCACAGCTGAGTGGGAAGATAATTTTGACGGATCTCTTCAAGAGCCTAAAAATCTACCAGCACAAGTACCAAACTTGCTGCTTAATGGTACTTCGGGTATTGCGGTTGGTATGGCGACAGATGTGCCACCACATAATTTAACAGAAGTGGTGAATGCTTGTATTCAGCTATTAGACAAGCCTTCTAGTGATTTGGATGAGATTATGCAGATCATTCCAGCGCCAGATTATCCAACCAATGCCAATATCGTATCGTCAGCGAAAGACTTAAGACAAATTTATGAAACTGGCCATGGTTCGGTGAAGATGCGCGCAACTTATCAAAAAGAAAATGGCGATATTGTCATTGAAACTTTGCCTTTTCAAACATCTGGCTCAAAAGTTATTACTCAAATAGCAAGCCAAATGCGGGCTAAAAAATTACCGTTAGTGGATGATATTCGCGATGAGTCAGACCATGAAAACCCTACTCGCATTGTGATTGTGCCACGTTCTAATCGAGTTGATGCCGATAGCTTGATGCTACATTTATTTGCAACGACAGATCTTGAAAAAAATTATCGCGTTAATATGAACGTGATTGGTCTAGATGGCAAGCCACAAGTTAAACCTTTGGTGCCAATGCTGAAAGAGTGGCTAGTTTATAGAACTCAAATTGTTACCAAGCGACTGAATTTCCGTCTGGACAAAATTCTAGCACGATTGCATATTTTGGAAGGCTTGTTGGTAGCTTTCTTAAATATTGATGAAGTGATTGCCATTATTCGTGAAAACGATAAGCCAAAACCAATTTTAATGTCACACTTTAAATTGACAGAAATTCAGGCTGAGGCAATTTTAGAGCTTAAGTTGCGCCACCTTGCTAAATTGGAAGAAGTTAAAATTCAATCCGAGCAAGCTGAACTGGCAGCAGAGAAAGAAAAATTGGAGTTGCTATTATCAAGTGATACCCGTCTTAAAACTTATATTAAAAAAGAGCTAAAAGCCATTATTGATGATTTTGGTGATGAGCGTAGATCTTGCATTAAAGCCGATGTCAGTGTTGCACAGGCATTTAATGAAGATGATTTGGTTGCAGCTGAAAATGTCACAGTAGTGCTGAGTGATAAAGGTTGGGTTCGTAGTGCCAAAGGCCACGATATAGATCCAACCACCCTGAATTATAAATCAGGCGACAATTACTTGACCAGTGTGCAGGGAAGAAGCAATAAAAATGCAATTTTTATTGATACCACAGGGCGCTCTTATTCATTACTAGCGAGCTCACTGCCGAGTGCACGAGGACAGGGCGAGCCGCTAACGGGTCGACTTTCTCCGCCAACTGGGGCAGAATTTGTTGATGTAGTGATGGGTGATGATGCTCAGCATATTTTGCTAGCATCTGATGCAGGCTACGGATTTATTGCTACGGTTGGCGATTTACTTTCAAAGAAAAAAGCCGGCAAGGCTTCGTTGAGCGTGCCAAATGGTGCCAAGGTGATGAAGGTAATCGCCGTTAATGATTTAGACAGCCAGTATGTTGCTGTGGCGACTAATCGCGGCCGACTATTGGTTTTCTTGGTCTCTGAGCTGCCTGTTTTATCCAAAGGCAAGGGTAATAAGCTAATCCAAATTCCATCTGCAGATCTTAAAGCTAGAGAAGAATTTGTTGTTAGCATCTGTGTCTTGTTGGAAGCTCAAAATCTCAAGGTTTATGCGGGCAAGCGCCATCTAACCATTAAATTCCAAGATTTGACTAATTACATTGGTTCAAGGGCTCGACGCGGAAACTTGCTGCCTAAAGGTTATCAAGGTGTTGATGCGCTTGAGGCGATTGAGTAACAATCACACTGTGATTGAGGGTGTAATAACACCTCTATCAAAGGTATAATTAGTCTTTTTGCCAATTTTTCCGAAATGTTCGTCCTAAAAATTGTTACAGATTTTGCCTCAGCGCATTCGCTGAGAAATTACCCTGGAGATTGCTCCCGCTTGCATGGTCATAATTGGCAGGTGGAAGTGCTTGTCGCTTCAAAAGTGCTAGATGATGTTGGCATGGCGATCGATTTTCGAGAAATTAAACAACAAACAAAAGTCGTCGTTAAAAGGCTGGATCATCAATATTTGAATGATGTTGCGCCTTTTGACGAGCTCAACCCGACAGCTGAAAATATTGCTAAATATTTTTATGATGAAGTCGGTCAATTAATTAACAACCAAGACGTTCGTGTTAAAGAGGTTACCATTTGGGAAACACTTCGGGCATCTGTCACCTATTCGGAGGATTGATCATGAAGTCTTGTGATTTGCCTGATACTCAAAACAACCTGGATACCCGTCAAATTATTATTGATAGAGTGGGTATTAAAGATATTTCACACCCGATTACGTATGTAGATCGTGATGGTAATAAGTCGCCAACAGTAGGTAATTTCACTATGACAGTGACACTACCTGAAAATGTGAAAGGCACGCATATGTCGCGTTTTATTCAAATTTTGAACGAAGGACCATGTGAATTCGATAGTAGTAATTTTAGCAAAATTATCGAAAAAGTTCGTGATCGATTAGAGTCTGAAACAGCGCATATTGTTTTAGATTTTCCATTTTTTCGAAAGAAAAAAGCCCCGTCGTCAGGCGTTGAATCAATGATGGATTATCAAGTGACTTTATACGGCTCTCTTGACAAGGGTGTTACAGAAGTAATGATGAAAGTAGTTGTTCCAGTGACCAGTCTTTGCCCTTGCTCGAAAAGTATTTCAAAATATGGTGCGCATAATCAGCGCTCTCATATTACCATTAAGGCTAAGGCGGCAGCTGGAAAAACCTTATACTTAGAAGATTTAATTGATCTTGCTGAGAAAAAAGCATCTTGTGAATTGTATGCCATTCTAAAGCGAGAAGACGAGAAAGTTGTGACTGAAAGAGCGTATGATAACCCTGCATTCGTTGAGGATTTAGTACGCGATATTGCTGTGGATTTGAATGCCAATAACAATATTGATTACTACCGACTTGAGTCAGAAAATTTTGAATCAATTCACAATCATTCAGCTTACGCATTAATTGAAAACCAGAAATAAACGATCGTTAAATCATGAAATATAATACTGACAATTTAAGAATTACCTCAAGTGCGCCAATTATGGCGCCTAATGATCTTATGGGGCAATACCCTTTAAGTGAGCAGGCTTCGGTCGGTATTTTTCAAGCACGTGAAACCATTGCTAACATTCTAGCGGGTCAAGATAAGCGATTGATGGTGATTGTTGGGCCTTGTTCTATTCATGATTCTGTTGCTGCACGTGAATATGCAAAAAAATTAGCCGTATTACGTGAAGAACTTAAAGAAGATTTGTTTATTGTGATGCGTGTGTATTTTGAAAAGCCACGCACAACCATTGGTTGGAAGGGTTTAATTAATGATCCAGATCTAGATGAAAGCTTCAATATTGACAAAGGCCTACAAATTGCACGTCATTTGCTGACAGATATCGCTGATATGGATATGCCTGTTGCGGTGGAGTATCTTGATCTTATCACCCCACAATACATCTCTGATTTGATTTCTTGGGGCGCTATTGGTGCACGTACTACCGAAAGCCAATCGCATCGTGAACTAGCCTCTGCCTTGTCTTGTCCAGTGGGCTTTAAAAATGGCACGACTGGCTCGCTGAGAATTGCGATTGACGCAATTAAATCAGCTTATAGTCCACATCATTTGTTGTCGGTTAATAAAGAGGGTGGTGTGAGTCATTACACTTCCTCAGGCAACGAAAGTACACACATCATCTTGCGCGGTGGTTCTGATGGCACCAATTACGAAGAAAAACATGTTGATAGCGCCTCAGAGCAACTATTAAGCGAAGGCTTGAATCATCGTGTGATGGTTGATTTTTCTCATGCCAATAGCGAGAAGCAATTTAAAAACCAACTGAAAGTGGGTGCGAATGTCGCAGAGCAGATTGCATCAGGTTCTGACAAAATATTTGGCGTGATGATTGAGTCGAATATTAACGAAGGAAATCAAGCAATTGGACCTTTAGATTCGCTTGAATATGGTGTTAGTGTCACTGACAGTTGTATTAACTGGGAAGATACTGAAACCTTGCTTAAAATGCTGGCACAATCTGTGCATACTAAAAATACCTAAGCATTTGATTTAACACAGTTTTACTGGTTTAAATTTTTTCTAAAATCCCCATCTTATTTACACATTTTTAGTGTGATAATTCAGCCGTTTAGGGTACAATAAAAGCTCGTTTAATTAAGCAATTTTTTGTATGTCAGATGATACGTTGAACACTGAAAGTCCAGAAGTTTTCGAGCCGAATTTCCCAATCGTTACTATTGAAGATGAAATGCGTGATTCCTATTTGGAATACGCCATGAGTGTTATTGTAGGGCGTGCATTGCCTGATGTTCGAGACGGCCTCAAACCAGTTCACCGACGCGTACTATACGCAATGGATGTACTCGGCAACGACTACAACAAATCTTACAAAAAATCAGCCCGTATTGTCGGTGACGTAATTGGTAAGTATCACCCACATGGCGATACCGCCGTATACGACACTATTGTAAGAATGGCACAGCCATTCTCAATGCGTAATATCTTGGTAGATGGTCAAGGTAACTTTGGTTCGGTTGATGGTGATTCAGCAGCAGCCATGCGTTACACTGAAATTCGCATGACGAAACTCTCTCATGAGTTGTTGCGCGATCTTGAAAAAGACACAGTTGATTATATTGACAACTACGATGGCTCAGAATCAGAGCCAAGCGTTTTGCCAACCCGCGTACCAAACCTTTTGGTTAATGGCTCATCAGGTATTGCTGTGGGTATGGCCACCAACATTCCGCCTCATAATTTGAGCGAAGTGGTTGAGGCTTGTCTAAAAACAATTGACAACGAAGATGTTACGATTGATGAGTTGTTGACTGTTATGCCAGGTCCAGATTTTCCAACCGCAGGTATTATTAATGGTGCTAGCGGTATTCGTCAAGCCTATGAAACCGGCAAAGGCAAGATTTACCTTCGATCGGTATCGCATGTAGAAGGCGAGGACAAGCAAAGTATTGTAGTCACTGAACTGCCTTATCAGGTTAACAAAGCAAGATTAATTGGCAAGATTGCAGAATTGGTTAAAGATAAGCGTATTGATGGCATCACCGGTCTTAGAGATGAATCTGATAAAGACGGCATGCGTATGGTGATCGAGCTGCGTCGTGGTGAAGTGCCAGAGGTAATGCTTAACAACCTATACAAACTTACCGAAATGCAGACTGTATTTGGTATTAACATGGTGGCGATTGATAAAGGCATGCCTAAGCTGATGAAGCTTAAAGACATTTTAGAAGCGTTTATTGCACATCGAAGAGACGTGGTGACGCGTCGATCTATTTTTGATCTAAATAAAGCCAGAAATCGCGCTCATCTTTTGGAAGGCTTGTCAGTAGCACTGCATAATATTGATGACATTATTGGGTTAATCAAAACAGCACAAAATCCAACAGAAGCCAAAGCGGCTTTAGTGGCAAAAACTTGGCAAGGTTCGGTCATTAAAGAGCTTATTGGCGATCGTGATATGGCCATGTTTAAGCCAGAAGATCTGCCGGCTGAGCTAGGACTGCAAGCCTCAGGCGATTATCAGTTATCAGACAAGCAAGCGCAAGCCATTCTTGATCTTAAACTTCATCGTCTAACGGGTCTTGAAAAAGACAAGATATTTGACGAATTTAATGAATTATTAGAACGTATTAAATACCTGCTTGATATTTTGCAAAATCCAGATCGTCTTATGCAAGTGATTCGCGATGAGCTAATTGCCATTCGAGATGAATTTGCAACGGCGCGAATGACTCAAATTATCGAACATAAAATCGACCTAACGCTTGAAGACTTGATTGCTCAAGAAGATCGAGTGGTTACTTTGTCGCACGGCGGCTATGTTAAAGCACAATCACTGAGTGATTATCAAGCTCAGCGTCGTGGTGGTAAGGGTAAGGCAGCTACCAAAATGAAAGATGAAGATTTTGTTGATCAATTGTTTGTGGCCAACTCTCATGACACCGTGTTGTGTTTTTCTTCTGCGGGTAAGGTGCATTGGCTTAAGGTTTATGAGTTGCCAATGGCTTCTAGAACCGCTAAAGGTAAGCCAATTATTAACTTATTACCACTAGAAAAAGATGAGGTAATTAACGCTATTCTGCCAGTATCTGAATTTACTGATGATCAGTTTGTCTTTATGGTGACTAGTAGTGGAACCTGTAAGAAAACCTCACTAACAAATTTTGCCCGTCCGAGAAAAGGTGGCATTATCGCCATTGAACTTCGAGATGGCGACAAGCTGGTAGGAGTTGATATTACTTCTGGCGAAAATGATATCATGTTGTTCTCTGCAAACGGTAAATCGATTCGATTTAAAGAAGCCGATGTGCGCGCTGTTGGTCGTACCGCTATTGGTGTTCGCGGTATGAAATTGGTTAATGACGAAATCGTCTCTGCGATTGTGGCAGATGAATCAAGTCCTATTCTAACAGCCACCGAAAAAGGCTACGGCAAGCGTACTGAGCTAGAAGAGTACCGCTCTCAAGCACGTGGTGGTTCGGGTGTCATCTCGATCAAAACCTCTGATCGTAATGGCAAAGTAGTAGGCGCTATTCAAGTGACTGACGAAGATGAAATGATGCTGATTTCCAATAAAGGCACATTGGTTCGAGCTCGAGCAGCTGATGTATCGGTCATTGGTCGTAACACTCAAGGTGTCACACTCATTAACATTTCCAAAGGAGAAAAGTTGGTTTCTGTGGCAAAAATTGCCGAAACAGAAGACGATGATTCTGACACGCAAGAGGCGCCCGAAGAAGAGTCGTAAAACTTCTTTAAAACTACCTCAATGAAATGCCACTTAATTAAGTGGCATTTTTTTTGTTTTACATTAATCTATTAAAAAAAACTGATAGCACTATTTGGATAGGCGACATGTTTGGCGGCGCAGTTGCTGAAACCATGACAGAAGTGAATGCTGACCAGCAAAATTTCATTAAATTTGTTAGATAACAAGCCATTTAAGAAATTTCTGAAATTTTTTAAATGATCATTGATTAATGCCATTTAAGCGGCTAAAATTCATTAAATATCACTAAAAACGATTAAAAACCCATAAAAATAGTGTTTTTTACATAAATAAGTGTTATTCTTAAGTGTAAAGTGGTTCAATGTTAAAATTTTCGATTTTTTTTTAATAAATTTACAATAAAGGTTGGTGAATTAGTGAGGTAATAATGATGACAATAACAATTTTTCAAAGTTTCTTAGGCTGGAGTTTGGTGATTAACGTTGCCGTATTGCTCGGCTGGATATTGGCTATTAAGTATGCACATGATTACGTATATCAAGTACATAATTATTGGATTTCTATTAGCCATGAAAGTTTTAACAACATTCATTATGGTGGAATTGGCCTATATAAATTATTGATCGTTGTCTTTAATTTAGTGCCTTATTTGACCTTGATGTTGGCCAGCTAAACTTGGTGTTAATGCTCTCGGGTAGCTGAGAATGCTAGATTTGGATGGCGCTCCATAGTGAGCTGTAGGTTTACCATAGAAGGTGCTAGGTAGGTAAGCATGCCGGCTGAATCAATCGCAACATTGTTACCCGCTTTAGCCTTTAATTGTTCAATATCTTTATCATCCCCTGTGACCCAGCGTGCAGTGGCTACAGCAATGGTTTCAAACTGACAATCTACGCCGTATTCATATTTAAGACGGTGAGCAACAACATCAAATTGCAAAATACCGACAGCACCCAAGATCTGTGAGCTATTAATAATTGGACGAAATACTTGAGTTGCGCCTTCTTCTGAGAGCTGATCTAGGCCTTTTTGTAGGGCTTTAGCCTTTAGAGGGTCTTTGAGTTGAGCGCGACGAAATAACTCAGGTGCAAAATTAGGAATACCTTTAAACTCCAATTTTTCACCCTGGGTGAAAGTGTCGCCAATGCTAATGCCACCATGATTATGAATGCCGATTACGTCGCCAGCATAAGCCACTTCAGCTGAACTACGCTCGCGCGACATAAAGGTAACCGCATTGGCAATCTTGATTTGTTTGCCTGTGGCAACTTGCAAAACCTTCATACCTTTTTTGTATTCACCGCTGACAATGCGCATAAAGGCTAGGCGATCATGGTGTTTTGGATCCATGTTGGCTTGAATTTTAAAGACAAAGCCGGTGAGTTTGTTTTCATCAGGTGTTACTTCGCGTACGTCAGATTCTCTATTTTTTGGGGTTGGCGCATACTCAATAAAGCCATCGAGTAAATTTTGAATACCAAAGTTTGAAATAGCTGATCCAAAAAATACCGGCGTTTGTTTACCGGATAAAAACGCTTCTAAATCAAATGGCGTGGTGGTTTCACGAATAAGCTCTACCTCGTCGCGCATCTCACTTGCAACGTCAGTACCGAGGATATTATCCAACTCTGGATTATCAACACCTTCAATAATAATGTTCTCGCCAATCTCAGAGTTCTTACCTGTTTCGTATAAGTAAATTTTATCTTCGAGTAAATGCACCACACCTTTAAAGCGTTTACCCATGCCAATCGGCCAAGTAATAGGCGCACATTCGATATTGAGTACGGTTTCCACCTCATCCATCAGATCAATCGGCTCTTTGCCTTCGCGATCAAGTTTGTTGATAAAGGTGAGAATAGGGGTGTCACGTAGGCGGCAAACTTCCATGAGTTTGATGGTGCGCATTTCAACACCTTTAGCAACGTCAATCACCATTAGTGCTGAATCGACCGCCGTTAGGGTGCGGTACGTGTCTTCGGAGAAGTCTTCATGACCTGGCGTGTCAAGCAAGTTGATGACGTGATTGTCGTACTCAAATTGCATGATGGAGGAGGTGATGGAGATGCCTCTTTCTTTTTCCATTTCCATCCAATCAGATGTAGCGTGAGTGCTGGCCTTTCTGGCTTTGACACTACCCGCTGTTTTAATTGCACCTGCATATAAAAGTAGTTTTTCAGTGACGGTGGTTTTACCCGCGTCTGGATGGGAGATAATCGCAAATGTGCGGCGTTTAGAGACTTCAGACATAGTTAGTTTTTAGGGTTGATGATTAATTCAACACCGGCTTCATCAAACATTTTTTGCGAGAGTTGAACGCTTTCATTCCAATTATCAAGTTCTTTAGATTTTTCAACCACGACTTTTTTAATGCCGACCTGAATGATGCCCTTGGCGCATTCTGAGCAAATTGGCAGGCCGTAGACATAAAGCGTAGCGCCATCAAGAGAAGTGCCAGAGTAGGTGGCATTGTAAATGGCGTTCATTTCAGCATGAACAACCAGCTTATATTTAATATCGCGATTATTATAACGCTCATCAGAGTCATTGATGCCACGAGGAAAGCCGTTAAATCCTTGAGATAGCACCTCTTTTTTACTACCAACAGTCACGGCACCCACTTGAGTGGACGGGTCTTTCGACCAAGTAGAAACCTCTTTGGCAAGTGCTAGATAACGCTGGTCCCATTTATTCATCTGTGTATTTTAACGTATCTTGATTGAAGCAAGGCTAACGAGTACCAAGATTAAGGTAACCATCCAAAAGCGCACAATAATTTTAGGCTCTGACATGCCTTTTTGCTCAAAATGATGATGAATAGGCGCCATTAAAAAGAAGCGTTTTTTAGTACGCTTGTAATAAGCTACTTGGATAATCACAGAGAGTGTTTCAGCGACAAAAACACCGCCCATAATAAAGAGCAAAATCTCTTGACGTAATAAAATAGCGATTACCGCTAAAATAGCGCCGAGCGCTAACGAACCGACATCACCCATGAATATTTCAGCAGGATAAGTATTAAACCATAAGAAGCCCAGCCCAGCGCCCACGAGTGCACTACAAATGACGAATAGTTCGCCAGTACCAGGCATGAATGGCATGTTCAGATAGTTTGAAAAATTGTAGTTGCCACTAATATAGGCAAATAAAGCCAAAGCGCTAGAAATCAAAATGACTGGCATAATGGCAAGTCCGTCTAGTCCGTCTGTCAGGTTAACCGCATTAGAAGAGCCAACAATAACAAGATAGGCCAGTAGTAAAAACCCAATAAGGCCAAGTGGCATAGTGACGTCCTTAACAAAAGGAATCAGCAGTTCGGTTTGAATGGGGTCGGTTATGCCTAAGGCTATCCATAGTCCAATCGCCACAGCGCCAAGTGATTGGCCTAGTATTTTTTGGCGAGAACTTAGCCCGTCCGAGGTTTTGCGTTTGATTTTGAGATAGTCATCCATAAACCCGACGGCGCCAAAAATAACAGCGGTAGCGAGCACAATCCATAGATACAGACTAGACCAATCGCCCCATACCAGCGAGCTAATGATAAAAGAAAAAAGAATCATGATGCCGCCCATAGTTGGCGTGCCTGATTTGCTCAAATGTGATTTTGGACCATCAGTTCTAACCACTTGACCAATTTGGTATTGATGCAATTTATTAATAAAATAGTGTCCCAGTGCAAGGCTGATTAATAAGGCAGCCAACATGGCTAAGACGGCTCTGAGCGTTAGGTAGTTAAGAACGCCAAAACCAGGATCAAGTTGTACTAAGAGAGCGAGTAATTCTAAAAACATAATAAATTATTAGATGACGTTAATGGAGAGTAGTTCTAATTTGAAAATTAAAATAGCCTCTGTGGATAAACTGGCACGCTTGCTATCGCCATAAATTTGATAGTAGGGTGCAATCAAAGTGCGTTTTTCACCAACTTTCATGGTTAAAACTGAGCTGTCAATAATACTGATAATGGAGCCAGATCCTGCGGCAAAAGGCAAAGGCTCCCCGGCTTGGCGCATATTGGTACCATCATCTAGATCAATCGAAAGGCTAACTTTGACCAAGTCACCTTGATTGGGTGTATCGCCACCACCACTTTGATTAATCTCTACAAAATGACCCTGATCAGTGATTTTTGCCTGTGGATAGTTGGCAGTTGCAAAGGCTAAAAATTTGGCCTTTTTGGCGGCAATTTTTTGTTGTTCTTTATTGGCGTATGCGGCATTTTCCGCCTTAAAGGCTGCTTCATCCGTTTTGAAATTTTGTGCTTTTTTGCCAACACGAATAATTTTTACTTTGCGTATGAAGTCGTCTTGTTTGATTGTATTAACCACACTCATGCCTTTAACTACATGGCCAAAAACCGTATGCTTGCCGTCTAGGTGTGGGGTTGCCAAATGAGTAATAAAAAACTGTGAGCCATTGGTATTTGGGCCAGAATTTGCCATGGATAAAATACCCTCGCGATCATGTGTTAAATCGGTAATTTCATCGTTAAATTGATATCCTGGGCCGCCCGTACCATTACCTTTGGGGTCGCCACCTTGAATCATAAAATTATCAATCACACGGTGAAATTTTAAGCCATTGTAAAAAGGTTTGCCAGTTTGAATATTTGAGTGTTTTTTACCCTCGGCCAAACCGACAAAATTAATAACCGTTAGCGGGGTTTTTTCAAATTCAAGTTGAACAATAATATCGCCTTGATTAGTATGCAGGTTTGCATACAGACCATCGGTGAGTTTTGCTTGAGAGGAGATGGATATTAACGCGGTTGAAAGAAGGATAAATAGACGCAACATAAAGGTATTTTTACTAAATAAAGACAGTCATTGATGATACCTCAAAACACAATAAAAATAAGGGTAACAATACGGTAAAATATCACTTAATTTATAATTGCTTTATTGCCAGGAAATAAGAATGTCTTTACTAATTACAGATGAATGTATTAACTGCGATGTTTGTGAGCCAGAGTGCCCAAATGATGCGATTTACATGGGCGATGAAATCTATGAAATTGACGGCGACTTATGTACTGAGTGTGTTGGCCATTTTGATGAGCCTCAATGTGTTGAAGTATGTCCAGTCGATTGTTGTTTGCCAGATCCTGCACGTGTAGAAACGGAAGAAGAATTGCTCGCTAAACTAAAGTAATAATTATTTATCCAAAAAAAAGGCGACCTATTAAGGTCGCCTTTTTTGGTTTTAGCTGTTAGCTTATTTTGCTAATGTTGCTTTGAGAGCGGCCAAACATAAAGTAATGTTTTCCTTTCTCGAAGAGTGACCCATTAGGCCAATGCGCCATACTTTGCCTGCGTAAGCGCCAAGTCCTGCACCGATTTCTAAGTTGTAATCATTTAATAGTGTTGCGCGAACTGCAGCGTCATCCACGCCTTCTGGAATAAAGACTGAATTAAGCTGTGGAAGACGATCAGCCTTATCAACCAAGAAGTTAATGCCCATCGCCTCAAGGCCGTCTCTTAATTCTTTATGGTTTTTTTGGTGACGTGTCCAAGAGTTTTCCAAGCCTTCTTCTGAGATCATTACCAAAGATTCGTGCAGACCGTAAAGTGTATTAACTGGCGCTGTATGGTGATAAGTACGTTTAGCGCCTTCACCCCAGTAACCCATAACCAAATTTAAGTCTAGGAACCAAGAAGTAACTGCTGTTTTACGGTTTCTAACTTTGGTTAATGCGCGTTCATTAAAACTCACAGGTGAGATACCAGGCATCGCAGACAAACATTTTTGCGTCCCCGAGTAAATTGCATCAATTTCCCACTCATCTACACGTAGCTCACTACCTGCTAATGAGGTTACTGCATCTACGATTGTAACACAGTCATTTTCATGGGCAATCTTACATAGGGCTTTAGCATCAGATTGTGCGCCAGTAGAGGTTTCTGCATGGACAAAGGCTAGAATTTTTGCATCTGGGTTTTCTTTGAGTGCTTGCTCAACTTTATCGGTTGATACGGCAGATCCCCAAGCATCTTCAACCACAATCGCTTCGCCACCAAAGCGGGTAATGTTTTCCTGCATACGCATGCCAAAGACACCATTGATACACACCACTACTTTATCACCGGGCTCAACTAAGTTGGCAAAACAAGTTTCCATACCGGCAGAGCCTGGTGCTGAAACTGGCATAGTTAGCTCATTTTCAGTTTGAAAAATGTATTTTAAACCTTCTTTGGTTTCGTTCATCATGCCGACAAAAGCAGGATCTAGGTGGCCAATGGTAGGGCGAGCCATAGCTGATAAAATTCTAGGATGTACGTCAGAAGGGCCTGGACCCATTAAGGTTCTTACAGGTGGATTAAATGATTTCATGGTTTGTTATTGTTTAAAAAGTTCAAGTAGGCTATTATAATTGCTTGTACCTGGTTTGGTATTCAATTATCTCGCGCTTTAGCTATGGGTATTTAGCTCTAAGTGATTGAAAGTAAAAAATAAAGTGCGATGGATAGAGTGACAACACTAAACAAGTTACCAATAAGAACAATTGAAGCAACACTCTTGGGATCTTGATTGTATTTTTCTGCAACCATAAAGTTTAAAACAGCTGGTGGCAATATAGCAAAAATAATTAATAAGGCGCTGTTTAGCTCATTCAAAGCAATCCAGGGCATAATCAAAATGATGGCAATAAGACCAGACAAGGGTTTGAATATTGCACCAATGATTCCAATTTTCCAATCTTTTAAATCGATATCAACCAGTCTAACGCCTAATGAAAATAACATGAGTGGTATGGCAATTTCACCAATCATAGTTAAAGGCGTTAAGAGGGTTGGCGTGATTGTGACATCTACTAAGTTAAGCGCAACACCTAATATACTAACAAATATCATGGGAATGCGAAGCATCTTAACAAATGAAGAGCTTCTATCAATGGTTTTAATGCCGACACTAAAGTGCAGTGTATTTTCTATAATGAATAAGACGATGGCAGCAGGCATGGCAGACTTTCCAAAAGCCAGTAGTGCTAAAGGTAGCCCGATGTTTCCAGAATTTGCATACATCATAGGCGGTACAAACGTTTTAATGTCGATTTTCATTATTTTTGAAAATATCCAAGCTAATAATCCTGATATAAATATTACGCCAATGGCACCAATCGCAAGCATTTGATAATCGAGTAATTTGAAATCTTTGCTGACTAAAATAGAAAATACAAGCGCTGGAACAAAGATATTGATGGTTAGTCGGTTGGCAACCGACATATCTGTTGGGTGCTTTTTTGCGTATAAATATCCAGCCAATACAATCAGTAGTATTGGAGAGATGATATTAAAAACATCAATCAACATTGGTTAATTACCATAGGCGACGGATGGGAGCCAGGTTACAAGTTGTGGAAAAGAAAAAATCAGTCCAAGTCCGACGAGCTGTAAAATTATAAAAGGAAAAACGCCTTTGTAGATATCCGTTAATTTCACCCCGTCAGGGCACACACCTTTTAGGTAGAAAATGGCAAATCCTACTGGCGGCGTTAAGAAAGAAGTTTGCAGAGTTACAGCAACTAGAAGTGCAAACCAAACTAAATTTGGATTATCCACCACGCCATAACCCTCAACTGCCAAGTCAAGTCCAGCAATAACTGGACCTAATAATGGCAGGATGATTAAACTGATCTCAATCCAATCTAGAAAAAATCCTAGTGCAAAGATTAGTAGTAGCACAACGCCAATAAGTGCGTATGGACCAAGTCCCATACTATTTAATGAAGATTCTATTAGCTCATCTCCACCACACTCTCTAAGAACCAAAGCAAAGATAGTGGCACCAATAAATATGGCAAAAATATAGGCCGAGGTGTTCATAGTGTTGACAACCACTTCCTTTATGACGCTAAAGTTTAAGCGCTTATAAGCCAGTGATAAAAATGTCGCACCTAGTGCACCAATTCCTGAGGCTTCAGTAACCGTTGCAATGCCCATGAAAATAGAGCCTAAAACTGCCAATATTAATAATGCTGGTGGCACGATATCCAGCATGACACGCAGGACATCTTTTAGACGTATTTCTGTATGGTCTGCAGCAAGAGGTGCTTTTTCTGGATATAGTTTTCCGTAAATTAAAATATAAGTAATGTATAAAACACCAAGAATTACACCTGGAAAAACCGCGCCCATGAATAAGTCTCCCACCGAAACGCCTAGCTGGTCACCCATAATGACTAGCATAATAGAAGGAGGGATAAGAATGCCAAGTGTGCCAGAGGCAGCAATAGTGCCTAGCGCCAAAGGTTTATCGTAATTTTGTTTGAGCATAACGGGTAGCGACATTAGCCCCAGAAGTACGACTGAAGCGCCAATAATTCCAGTGGATGCAGCAAGAATGATGCCAATTAGCGTTACAGTAATGGCCAAGCCACCCTTAACGTTTCCAAACAATCTTTGCATGGAGCGCATCATTTGTTCGGCTACACCTGATTTGTCGAGCATAAGACCCATGAATATAAACATGGGCAGGGCAACCAGCACCCAATTATCCATAATACTAAAGACTCTTCCGGTTAACAGGCCAAGCGTATTGTAGTCAAGACCTGTACCAGTCCATTCCATAATGTTATCACTCCACCAGGCAATTCCAGTAAACGCAATACCAACGCCAGCTAATACCCAGGCAACTGGAAATCCAGTAAAAATTAAAGCTATAAAAGAAATGAACATCGCTATAACGAGATAGTATTCAGGTTGAAAATCCATTAGTTTTTCTCCTGATTGTTGTTTTGAAATTGTGGGTGAAATAAGTGTTTTAACATTGAAACTCTGCCAGGCGTATTGTGACGTTTATTGTTATGTGAAATTAGTAAAACAGATTCCTCTATTAGTTTGGCTAGCGCTGCAATAAGCATTAAAACCAAAGAGATCGGGATGATGGATTTAATGATCCAGCGGTAAGAAAGTCCAGTAGGATTTGATGATGATTCTGAAACTCGATAAGACTCAGAAACCCATCCCAAGCTATGATCTAGAATGATGATGATAAAAGGCATTAACAATAACAAAATTCCTAAAATTTCAACAATTCTTTGGGATTTGACTGACATATTGGCGTGGATAATGTCCACTCTAATATGCGAGTCTGTTGTGATTGCATACGATATGCCAAACATAAATGCAATAGCGTACAAATGCCAAATTAACTCCTCCAAAGCGACAAGCCCATTATGAAAGCCATATCTAAGTGTCACCTGAGTTAGAATAATTAACACAAGTGCTACATTTAGCCACGCTGTAGTTTCTGCAATTTTTGTAACAATTTTATTTAGAAACGAAACAATCGGTATACGAACATGATTATTTTGCATTTTTTCTTGCATAAATAAATCCTTGTTTTTTTTATTCTAAGTATGTTTTTTAATTATATAACGATAACAAAAACACACTTAGGATAAAAACAGCAGGATAAGCTCCTGCTATTTTTAGCTGGTACTATTTGCTTATTTTCTCTGTACCTGGGCGTGGTAAAAATGCCCACTCATTCCAAACTCTATAACCTTTACGGAATTCCATTAATTCGCCATAAATTCTACCAAATTCTGGATCTTTTGCAGTTTCTTCTGCAACAACTTCATCCCATTTTTCTTTAAACAAAGTTAGCATTTCTTTAGACCAATAATGATTTGTCACGCCTTTTTCAATATTAGACTGCATGTAAGGGAACTGAATTGCTTCACCCATTGCTAAGCCGTCTAACATGGCGGCTTTACACGTGGTTTCAACAACATTTTGTTGTGCAGAACTCATACTCTTCCAGGCATCCTTATTAACCAGTAAGTCAAACATAGTGGCAGGCTGATGCCAACCTGGGTAGTAGTTATGTTTCAGGATCTTATGAAAGCCTAATAGTTTATCAATAGCCGGCATTGAGAATTCAGTCGCATCAATAGCGCCTTTTTCTAGTGCTGGGAATATTTCTTTAGAAGACAATAGTGACGTTGATACGCCCAGTTTTTCCATGACTAGCGCGCCTAATCCGAAGAATCTCATACGTAAGCCATCCAAATCTTCAGGGCCTTTAATTTCTTTAGAGAACCAGCCTGAGGTTTCTGGCGAAATGATTGAACAAGGTACTGCGTGTACGTTATAGCCATTATCATCATATAGTTTTTGCCATAAATCTCTACCACCCCCGTAGTAAACCCAAGCTAAAAATTCAGGTGCGTCAGGTCCAAAAGGCACTGCTGAGAAAATAGATGCTTTTGTGCCTAGTAACCCTGTGTTGTATCCAGGGGTTGACCAGCCTGCATTTACTTGTCCTTTTGAAACAGACTCTAGTATCTCTTTAGCAGGCACAAGTTTGCCTGGTTCATAGATTTTAACTCTTAGCTTAGTAATGTTTGATGAGCTATTAATGTTTTCTGCAAACCATTTTGGGGTTGAACCCAAACCCGTTAAATGGGTGCCAAACCATACGGGTAGTTTTAGTGTTACTCTTTTTTCAGCAGCGACAGGGGTTGTTGCCATTGTTACGGCAATAGCAACTGCAGTGCTTAGTTTAATAATTGAATTTTTCATATTTTATCTCCCTTTAGTTTTATTTTTTTTCTTACTCATTTATTTTTGGTAAATTGGTAAGTCCAATATATACTATATAAAAATTATCCAAGTGTCAAGAATTATTTTTTTATTATAGTTTTTTGTTTAAATAAAGGATATTCTGGTCAAAAATATAGTAGAATTCACTTAATTTAATTGGTAAGACCATATAATGAATAAGAAAAGTACCATTGCAGAAGATATTGCTAAAAAGTTAGAGTCCATGATTTTGGATGGAATATTAGAGCTTGGAGATAAGCTGCCAGCGGAGAGAGTGCTGGCTGAAAAATTAGGTGTATCCAGGCCCTCTCTTAGAGAAGCAAAACAAATACTTGTTTATAAAGGTTTGTTAGAAACCACTCAAGGTGGCGGCACTTATGTAAAGAAAACATTGAGCTCTGAGTTGTCTGATCCATTGCTTGATATGCTTAAAGATAATACAAGCTCTCGTTATGATATTTTAGAGGTTAGGTGTTCTTTGGATAGTTTGGCCGCATATTCTGCTGCACAACGTGCAACAGAGGAAGATAAAAACAAGATTAAGCAAGCTTTTGCAGTCTTAGATGAATTGCATAATAAGAAGGGCGACTCGAGTAAAGAGGCTCAAGCAGACGCACTTTTTCACTTATCTATTGTTGAAGCTTCTCACAATATTGTTTTGTTGCATATTATGAGAAGTTTGTTTAAAGTATTAAGAATGAGTATTGCCAGTAATTTGGATAAGTTTTATGCTAATAATGAGATAGGTGAGCCACTACACAATCAGCATTATAAATTAATGCAAGCTGTTATTGATGGTCGTGCAGATGATGCTAGAGATGCCGCTAATGAGCACTTAAAATTTGTTGATCAATCTATTCATAATCTGGATAGAGAGAGCGACAGATTAAGCAGGCACAAATTGCAATCTGCGCTTCTTAGTGATTAATCAGTCAAACACATAACAGGATAAAAATTATGACAGATTATTTTAATAGTAACTACCCTAGTATTGATGCGCTGCGTATAAAAGCAAAACAACGTATGCCAAAGTTTGCCTTTGAGTATTTGGATAGTGGTTGTTTTTCGGAGATAAACTTGCAGCGCAATACGCAAGATATTAGAGACATTCAATTGCAGCCATATTATTTACGTGACTACCAAGGCACAAGCCTAAAGACCGAGCTATTTGGTGAAACTTATGATGCGCCTTTTGGTATGGCACCGATTGGTCTGCAAGGTTTAATGTGGCCAAAATCTTGTGAAATTCTAGCGCAAGCTGCTGTTGATCATAAACTGCCTTTTGTACTTTCTACAGTTGGCACAGCAAGTATTGAAACCATCTCAGAGATTACAGAAGGTAAGTTTTGGTTTCAGCTATATCATCCAGTGGAAGACAAGCTTCGAGATCAACTACTAGAGCGTGCGTGGAGTGCAGGTTGTCGTACATTGGTTATTTTGGCGGATACCCCAACATTTGCTTATCGCCCTAAGGAAATTAAAAATGGATTATCGATTCCACCTAAAATGACCCTTAACAATATACTGCAAATGTGCACGCATCCAACCTGGTCCTTGTCTCAGCTAGCAGCAGGTGTGCCAGAATTTAAAACTATGAAATCCTATATTCCCAAAGGTTTAAATATAAAACACTTGGGCATGTTTATGAATAAAACATTTTCAGGGCGCCTAACTGAAGACAAGATTAAAGCCTTAAGAGATGCTTGGAAGGGTAATCTCGTAATCAAGGGTATTGTTAATCCTGAAGAGGCAAATTTGGCGGTTGAACTTGGACTTGATGGGCTGATTGTTTCTAATCATGGCGGACGCCAACTAGATAGCGGCCAATCTACCATTGATGCACTTGGTGGATTACAAGCGTATAAAGGAAAAATAAAAATAATGATGGATTCTGGTTTGCGTTCAGGGCCCGATATTGCCAATGCATTAGCGACTGGTGCGGACTTTACCTTTGTTGGTAGGGCGCCAATGTACGGCGTGGGAGCACTTGGAAAAAATGGGGGTAATCATACCTTTACCATGCTTAAACGCCAGTTGCAGCAAGTGATGGAGCAGGTTGGGTGTGAGCAGGTAAGTGACTTTCCAAAACACTTAATCAAGTCATAAATTGATTATAATTTCTAAACATGAAAGTGATCAATGAATTATTAGATAAATTACCCAAAGATATTGTTTTAATCGGTGAAGAAAATACTCGTCCATTTGAATGTGACGGATTAAGTGTTTATCGACAAAAACCTTTGGCGGTTGTACTGCCAGAAACAATTGAACAAATTAAGCAGGTCTTGAAAATCTGCAAAGCACACAATACACCAGTGGTGACTCGAGGTGCGGGTACAGGTCTTGCAGGTGGTGCAATGCCTTTGTCAGAGTCGATTGTTTTAGGTTTATCAAAGCTCAGCCAAGTTAAATCTATTGATGCTAAAAAACAATTAGCTGTGGTGGAGCCTGGTGTTAGAAATATTGCTATTAGTGAAGCGGTTGCTAGTTATGGTTTGTATTATGCACCTGACCCTTCTAGTCAAATAGCCTGTAGTATTGGTGGTAATGTGGCTGAAAATTCAGGGGGTGTGCATTGCTTAAAATACGGTCTAACTGTACACAATGTTGAGGCTGTTAAAATTTTAACCATTGATGGCGAGGAGTTGGTTTTATCTAGAGATGACCAAGGTTTGGGCTTGTTGGCACTGATGAATGGCTCTGAAGGTTTGCTAGGGGTTATTGTGGAGATCACCGTTAAACTCACAAAAACACCAAAACTTGCCCGAGTGGTGATGGCCGGGTTTGACAGTGTGCGTGATTGTGCCAATTCTGTTGCGGACATTATTAAAGCGGGCATTATTCCAGCAGGGCTTGAAATGATGGATAGTTTTGCCATTGAAGCGGCAGAAGGCTTCGCCCAAGTGGGTTATCCGTTAGATGCACAGGCATTATTACTGTGTGAATTGGACGGCTCAGAGTCTGAAGTTCAGGCAGAACTAGATGTGGTGCTCAAGGTTTTATCTGGTGCATCTAGTATCAAAGTGTCAAACAATGAAAAAGAGCGCTTAGATTTGTGGAAAGGGCGCAAGTCTGCTTTCCCTGCTGTAGGGCGATTATCTCCTGATTATTACTGCATGGATGGCACTATTCCGAGGCGTCATTTAGCCAACATGCTGGAAAAAATTAATGAGCTGTCAAAAAAATACCAACTCAGAGTGGCCAATGTTTTTCATGCGGGTGATGGCAACCTCCATCCCTTAATCTTATATGATGCCAATATTCCAGGCGAGCTTGAAAGAACCGAAGAATTCGGTACTGAAATTTTAAGATTGAGTGTCGATATGGGTGGCAGCATTACTGGAGAGCATGGCGTGGGCGTTGAAAAACTTGACGCAATGTGCCATCAGTTTAATGCTAAAGAATTAGAAATTTTTCATCAAATTAAAGCTGTATTTGATCCTTTAGCACTGCTTAATCCTGGTAAGGCGATTCCTGAGTTGCACAGATGTGCCGAACTGGGTGCAATGCATGTGCATCATGGACAGTTGCCTCATCCTGAATTGGAGAGGTTTTAATGTCGACTAATATTAAAAAATTACAAGCAGAGATTAAAGCCTCTGATGCGCTGCATATTACGAGTGACTGGCTAAACCATGCAGGCATTGAAGATTACTTTGCAGAGGAGCTGGTGCTCACGGTAAAGGCCGGCACGCCCATTGCTGAAATTTGCGATGTGCTGGCTAAAAACGACCAAGTTTTACCATTTTACATTGAAGATAAAAATCAAAGCATTGGCGCTGCTTATGCCAATGGTGCGCAAGATTTATCTGATAGTGTTTTGGGTGCTCAGATTGTTGATGGCTCAGGTGAGTTGTTAAATTTCGGTGGACAAGTAATGAAAAACGTCGCAGGTTATGATGTGGCGAGAATGTTGGTTGGCTCGAAAGGGCAGTTGGCAGTGATTACTCAAATTAGCTTTAAAGTAATGCCCAGTCAGTATGTGGGCCAGCTTAAATCTCGCCCTAAAACTGTTCAGCGCTCAGCACTACGAACAGAAATTGAGGATCGCTTAAAAACCGTGTTTGACCCAAGAGGAATATTTAACTAATGCAAACACATCAAATTGCTAATTTTAAAGCCAATGAAATTATTCGAAAATGTGTACATTGCGGCTTTTGCCTAGCCACTTGCCCAACCTATCAGCTGCTTGGATCAGAGCTTGATTCACCCCGTGGGCGTATTTATTTGATTAAATCCTCACTTGAGAAAAACGAGTTTTCTCAAGAAAGTATTAAGCACCTAGATCGCTGCTTAACTTGCAGATCTTGCGAAACAACCTGCCCTTCAGGGGTTGAATATGGCAAGTTGGTTGATATTGGCCGTGAGTTTGTTGAGCAAAAGCGCCCAATCTGGCAAAAGGCCATGCGTTATTCGGTGCGTAAATTACTAACCACGCCACTGCTTTTTAATCCGATTGGGCGAATAGCCAGACACTCGAAAAAACAAGGTGGCACATTTAAGCCAAGTATCAATAGCAAAAAAGTTTTGCTGTTAGGTGGATGTGTACAGCCTGTGCTGGCACCTAATATTAACCATAGTATTAAAAATATTTTGGCAAAATTAGGGTTTGAAGCAATTGAAACCCCGCAAAAACAGTGTTGTGGTGCAGTGGATCAACACCTTAGTGCTGATCAAGACGCAATGATCAAGATTAAGAATAATATTGATACCTGGTTAGAGTTTGATGTGGAGGTTATTATTTCTAGTGCCAGTGGTTGTGGGCTGATGGTGAAAGATTATGCTTCAATGTTTAAAGAGGAGGATGATTATTATCAAAAAGCAAAAGCCATCTCTAGCAAAACCCAGGATATTGCTGAATTTTTAGCAGACAAAGATTTAAATCTACTAAATTTAGAAAAAACCAATATTTCTTATCATGAGCCGTGCACACTGCAACACGGACAAAAATTAGCAGGTTTGGTTAATTCCACCTTACAAAAGCTAGGCTATACGCCAGCGCCCGTAAAAGACGCTCACCTTTGCTGTGGCTCAGCAGGAACCTACTCTATCTTTCAGCCTGATCTGTCTAAACAATTAAAAAGCAATAAAATGAATAACCTTTTAGCATCCGCTCCAGAGATGATTGTGACAGCAAATATTGGCTGTTTAATGCATTTGCAAAAAGACAGCGAAATTCCTATTAAACATTGGGTGGAATTATTGGATAATCAGACCAATTAATTAGCCAAAGAGTGTTATGGGCAGAAGAAGAAAACCAAAAGCCAAAAGCTACGAATTAGAGATTGAATCTCTCTCTCATGAGGGACGCGGTATTGCGCATTTGGAAGAAAAAGTTATTTTTGTTTCAGGTGCTTTACCAGGTGAAAAAGTATTGGCTGATCGTACATTTTCTCGCGCTAAGTTTGAAGAAGCGGATGTTACAGAAGTGCTTAAATCGGCTGATAATCGCATCACTCCAAAATGTGAAGTGTTCGGTGTTTGTGGTGGCTGTTCTTTTCAACACCTCTCTAGTGAAGATCAAATAAGCGCCAAAGGCGAATGGTTAAAAGATGCTTTTTTAGGTCAGGCTAAAGTTGCCCCAAAACACTGGCTAGCGCCACTTCAGGTTCAGAGTTGGGGATATCGACGAAAAGCAAGACTCGGCGTGCGTTATGTTGCTAAAAAAGAAAAAGTACTGGTTGGTTTTAGAGAAAAAAAATCGGGCTTTATTACCAACATGAGTCGTTGCGAAGTCTTACATCCTTCTTTGGGTGATAACCTTGAGGTGCTGGCTAAAGCAATAGAAAAGCTATCGATTAAATCGCAGGTACCACAACTTGAAGTGGCCGTAGCTGAGAACAATACCGTGCTTATTTTGCGACACCTTGAGCTACTTACCGAACAAGACGAGCAAATACTCTTAGATTGCGCCAATGAATTAAAGCTTAGCTTCTATACTCAAAGCGGGGGTGCGGACACGGTCAAACCACTCGACCAGCCGGCAGTGTTAACCTATTCGCATCCAGATCATGATATTGTTATGGAGTTTTTGCCCACCGACTTTACTCAAGTTAATTTTAAACTGAATCAAAAAATGATTAATTTAGCGCTTGATATGCTTGATCTTAACGATGAAGATAAGGTGATTGATCTATTTTGTGGCTTGGGCAATTTCACCTTGCCGATTGCCAAATATGCTAAGCAGGTAGTGGGTGTAGAAGGGGATTTGGGCTTGATTGAGCGGGCAAAGTATAACGCTGAAAAAAATCAGATCAGCAATGCTGAGTTTTACAAAGCAGACCTTTTTAAAGAAGTGGAAGGTTTTGAGTGGTTTAGAGGCAAAACTTACAATAAAGCCTTGATTGATCCTGCTCGTTCTGGCGCTATTGAAATCGTCGAACTGTTGCCAAAACTCGGTGTTGAGCGCTTGGTATATGTATCGTGTAATCCAGCCACTTTGGCACGTGATACTGCTAGACTAATCGAGCTAGGCTACCAACTTGATACAGCAGGGGTGATGGATATGTTTCCGCAAACAGCCCATGTTGAATCGATTGCACTTTTTACTAAATAATACCACTTATGATTATCATTAATATTGCTAATCAAACCCTAACCTACCAAGACTCAGTTTACTCAATTAGTAGTGCAGCCAATGGTGTTGGCGAAATAGAAGGATCTTTTTGCACACCTTTGGGGAAATTTAAAATTGCTGAAAAAATTGGCGCTGACCTAGACTTGGGCGCGGTATTGATCGGTCGAGTGCCAACGGGTGAAATTTATTCAAAGCCATTGTTTAACCAGCAGCCTGATCGAGATTGGATTTTATCGCGTATTTTGTGGCTTGATGGGGTTGAAGTGCACAATAAAAATACCAAACAGCGCTATATTTATATCCACGGTTCACCTGATGAATTTCTCCTAGGGGTGGCTAGCTCAAAAGGCTGTATCCGTATGAAAAATAGTGATATCATTCAACTCTTCAATCAGGTTAAAACAGGCGAAGAGGTGGTGATTCAATGATTAAAAATTATTTACCAAAAAAAGCTAAAAAACTCATCTCAGAGGGTGCTATTTTAGTAGATGTGCGTTGTGAAGCGGAAAATAAATTTGTAGGACGCGTGCCAGATTCAATCCTAATCCCCTGGCTAGATGAACCAGAATGGGAGGTTGATGAAGCTGAATTTATCAAGACTTTTTCACGATTTAAGATTGAAAAAGATGCTGAGATTATTTTAATTTGTCGTAGTGGCTATCGATCTGATGACGCAGGCAAGTGTTTACTTAAGCATGGATTTACTAATATTGCTCATGTAGTTAGTGGTTTTGAAGGTGATTTAGACGAAGAGGATCAGCGTGGCAATGTCAATGGCTGGCGCCATGATGGTATGCCCTGGATTCAGTGTTAGCAAGCGTTCGATTATTTTTCCAGCCACGGGTGGCTGCCATGCTATTTTTAGGTTTTTCTGCTGGCGTACCCATTTTGCTTATTTTCTCAACCCTAGGTTTGTGGCTGAATGAAGCGGGTGTGGCCAAATCTAGTATTACGTTTTTTTCTTGGGCTGCCTTAGGCTATTCCTTTAAATTTGTTTGGGCGCCTTTAGTTGATCGACTGCCGGTTCCTGTGTTAACTAGGCTATTAGGTCGACGTCGCGCCTGGATGTTGCTGTCGCAATTAGCCATTATGGGTGCTATTTTTCTAATGTCATCGGTTGATCCAAAAGCCGGTGTTGATAGTCTAACTATCATGGCGTATGGTGCGGTTTTATTGGGTTTTTCGTCAGCCACACAAGATATTGTCATTGATGCCTATCGTATCGAATCAGCTGACAAAGACATGCAATCATTACTGTCAGCGACCTATGTGGCTGGCTATCGTATTGGAATGCTGGTGGCAGGCGCAGGCGGTTTGTTTTTAGCCAGTTATTTTGGTTCTACCAAAGAGTTGTATAGTTTTTCTGCCTGGTCTAACACTTACCTAGTAATGATTTTAGTAATGATGATTGGGCTGACGACGACGTTAATTATTAAAGAACCAAGCCATAATCAGTCTGAAGAGAGTTATTCTACTCAAGATTATGTAAGATTTTTCATTCTATTTTTAGCGGTGGTTGCAGCGTTTATTGCAACGTTTATTTTAAGTGTAGAGTTAACCAAAACACTTAAATCATATCTAAGCGAGGTTTTTTCTAATCAACATTTATCCGGGTTTATTGTTGGCACAGCTAGAATGGTTTTGGCAATTGTTGGTGCCTATATGGCTACTCGATTATTAATCACGCTTAATGTGGTGAATAAATCCATGGTTAATGGCACTTATATCGAACCGGTTAAAGATTTTTTTAATCGCTATGGTTTGAGTGTGGCTGTATTGTTATTAGCCGTTATTGGCTTGTATCGTATTAGTGATATTGTACTTGGCGTGGTGGCTAATATTTTTTATCAAGACATAGGTTTTAGCAAAATAGAAATCGCCACAGTTTCCAAAACCTTTGGCCTATTTATGACGATTGCAGGCGGATTTTTAGGTGGTGTCATGGCCATCAAATGGGGTGTATTTAGAGTGTTATTTTTAGGTGCATTACTCTCTGCACTGACTAATTTACTCTTTATTATTTTGGCTAATGTTGGCCATAATATGAACTGGCTGTACGCAACAATTACCATGGATAATTTATCTGCTGGACTGGCTAGTGCTGCTTTTATTGCCTTTTTATCTAGTTTAACCAACATCAAGTTCACCGCGGTTCAATATGCCATTTTCTCCTCACTAATGACCCTGCTACCTAAAATTTTTGGGGGCTATTCAGGCAGTGTTGTTGAGGTATTTGGCTATAGTCAATTTTTTATCATAACCACTTTAATAGGGCTGCCTATTTTGTATTTAGTGTACAAAGTAAAACCTTATATCAATTAGACAAACTATGAAATTAGGCCCAATCATGATGGATGTGTCAGCGCTGACACTAACCCCCATAGAAAAAACACAATTAGCCAAACCTAGTATTGGTGGCGTTATTTTATTTAGTCGTAATTTTGAATCCATCGATCAGATCAAACGACTCATTATTTCTATTCGCGCTATTAAGCCCAACCTTTTAATTGCTGTTGATCATGAAGGCGGTCGCGTGCAGCGCTTTAAAAACGGATTTACACACCTACCTGCCATGTCAAAATTAGGTGAGCTGTACGATAAAAATCCTAAAAAAGCGCTAAAGTATGCCTGCTCTTGTGGGTTTATATTAGCTTATGAGCTATTAGAAGTAGATGTTGATTTTTCTTTTGCGCCCGTGCTTGATTTGGATTATGGCAACTCCTCTGTCATTGGTGATCGTGCCTTTCACTCTAATTCAGATGCTGTGGTGCAATTGGCACAAGCATTAATCAAGGGTATGCATAGAGCCGGCATGAAATGCGTGGGTAAACATTTTCCAGGGCACGGCTACGTCACGCTTGACTCACATTTAGATCTGCCAGTTGACGATCGACCAGCTAAGGAAGTTTATCAAGATATGGCTGCATTTAAGGGCTTGGTTGATGAGGGGCTTGATGCAGTTATGCCTGCGCATGTGATTTACTCAAAGATAGATGACAAGCCCGCTGGATTTTCTGAGAAATGGATTCAGGGTATTTTAAAAAGTAAACTGGGCTTTGAAGGGCTTGTTTTTAGTGATGATCTGTCAATGCAGGGTGCTTTTTTTATCGAACATATTAAAGATCGCGTCGATGTTTCGTTGGCAAGCGGTTGTGATATGGTGCTGATTTGCAATCATCCAGAAATGGTATCAGAGGTAATCGATCAAGATTGGGGTTTGAATGAAAGGCTACAATCAATGCAAGGTAATAGAAAGTATAAATCCGATAAAATAACCTATTTACAACATTTAGAAACGATTAAGAGTTTATTATGAGTGATGACAACAATACAGAGTTAGAAGTTAGAATGCTAAGTGCCATGAGAAAAACCCTAATCTCAGTGGCAAAAGATACGATGACTAAGCCAGGCTTGCGCCATCCGTTGACAGAAAATACCCAAAAAATGATTACCGATTGTTTAAACTTGGTCATCTCTCGTCAAACAGAAATTGAAAAGCAAGCGGGCACGCATACTAAGATGAAGCCAGTTTATACTGACGAACAAACGGTTCAAAGTTTTTCTATTGACGATTTAAAGAAAACATTAAACTAAAAAACCGCATTAATGAATGCGGTTTTTTAGTTAGCTAGCCTTTTTTATTAAGGCTGCATCTTTTTAGAAAAATCCAAGAGGACTGGTACTATAACTCACCAATAAGTTTTTAGTTTGTTGGTAATGATTGAGCATCATTTGGGCTGCACACCTAGTCAATATCAAAAGACTAAACAAACTCCAAATTAGCGTAGCTAGCAATTAGCCATTTTGTACCGGCTGTTTTAAATTTAATCTGAATTCTGGCGCTGTCGCCATCACCCTCAAAGTTAAGCACAGAGCCATAACCAAATTTAGCATGCCTAACACCTGCGCCAACGGCTAATTGACCATTCGCTTGCGGTTCGATATCTTGATTGTAAATATCATCTTCTTGATAATTAACTTGGGTTGCACCAAATTTTGCCTTAACTTTATTAATATACTCATTGGGGATTTCATCTAAAAAACGCGATGGATAGGCGTATAAAGATTGACCATGTAAAAATCGTTTAACTGCAAACGACAAAGTGAGTCTTTTCATGGCTCGAGTCATGCCAACGTAGCATAAGCGTCTTTCCTCATCCATTAAGTGTGGCTCATCTTTTGATTGTCTTGAGGGGAATAAATCCTCCTCTAGACCGCCTAAGAACACATTTGGAAACTCTAAGCCTTTGGCCGAGTGAATGGTCATCAATTGCACATTGTCCACAGCAGGCGCTGTGCCATCACCACTAGAATCAAGTGAGGCCAGCGAGATAAAACCAACCACTTCGTTCATTTCGCTATCTTCTTCGTGTTTATATTGTTTGGCGGCGGATATCAACTCCTCTAGGTTTTCTTTTTTACTGCCTGCTTTATCAGTTTTATCATTAGCATAATGAGTCATTAGACCTGATGCGTTCAATAAATGCGCAACTTTTTCGCTTAAATCTAGAGGCTGACTATCATCAACCATTTGCTCAATCAGCGCAATAAACCCCTTTAAAGCATTGGACGCTCGTGTTGGTAAAGTTGGTGATACTTGTTGCGCTGCTTGGAATAAATTGGTGTGTTCATTGCGTGCAAATTCGCGTATTTTTTCCAGCGTGGCATTGCCGATTCCTCGTGTTGGAAAGTTAACAATACGTTCAAATGCGACATTGTCAGCCGTATTTTCAATGAGACGCAAATAACCCAGCGCATCTTTAATTTCGCCGCGTTCAAAAAATCTCAAACCACCGTAAATAATATAAGGAACATTGTATTTGATCAGCACCTCTTCAAAAACTCTTGATTGTGCATTGGAGCGATACAAAATAGCGCAATCACTAGCACGACCGCCATCTTTAATGAGTTTTTGAATTTGGCGAACCACATAATCCGCCTCGTCTGTTTCCGTGCGCGCTTCATACACGTCAATCAAATCACCATTGCCAGAGTCAGTCCATAGGGACTTCCCCATGCGATTCGTGTTGTTGGCAATGAGTGCGTTTGAAGCAGATAAGATATGGCCAGTTGAGCGATAATTTTGCTCTAAGCGAATGGTTTGAATGGGGGCGAAATCTGTTTCTAGTTTGGTGATATTTTCAATTTTTGCACCACGCCAGCCGTAAATAGACTGGTCATCATCTCCCACACAAAAAACTTGATTATTACCAGTAAATAATTGCTGAATCCATTTGTACTGCACGGTATTGGTGTCTTGAAACTCGTCTACCAAAATGTGAGAAAAGCGTGTTTGATAGTGCTCAAGAAGCTCAGCGTTGTTTTTGAGTAGCTCGTAGCTACGTACCAGCAATTCAGCAAAATCAATCAGATCATTAGCGCGACAATGCGCCTCATACAAAACAAATACCTCAAGACTTTTTTTAACAAAAAAATTATAGCCAGGGTCAACATCTTGAGCGCGAATACCCTCATCCTTTTGTTGATTAATAAACCACTGAACCTTTCTCACGGGAAATTTAGATTCATCAATATTGTTTTCTTTCATCAGGCGCTTAACAATACGATACTGATCTTGTGCGTCCAGGATTTGAAAGCCCGATGTGAGTCCAGCTTTTTCATAATGCGTACGCAAAAGACGATGTGCAAGGCCGTGAAAGGTGCCAACCCACATACTTTGAATAGGGCGTCTTAGTAAAGATCCTAAGCGCTCACGCATTTCAGCCGCTGCCTTATTGGTGAACGTTACAGCCAATATTGAGTCAGTATGAATATTTTTTTGGGTAACCAAATAGGCAATTCTATGCGTCAATACTCGAGTTTTTCCACTGCCTGCACCCGCTAGTATGAGTGTGTTTTGAGCGTTGTCAAGCGCAACTGATTGGTGTTGCTTGTCATTTAAACCGCTGGTTATTTCTGATAAATTCATGTTTTTTTTTCTTGCCTTGTGGCATTTTATGGTTATAATATTACCTTTCTCTTATGTCAGTTAAAAGAACACTCTGATATAAGCTACAAAATTATAAACATTATTTAAGGAGTATCAGCAATGACTTACTACGAAGGCGTTAAAAAAATGGAAGAAATGGGCGTAAACGACAACTACATTCAAGGTTGGGTTGCAGGTTTCTTGAACAACCCTGAAATCGAAGAGCAAAGAAAAACTGAAGAGTACGAAGCTGGCTACGAAGATGGCGGCGAGCATTCAGATGAAAACTTCGCTAACTTTTGTTAAGATTTAAGTAAGAACGAATATAAAAGCCCCATTACGGGGCTTTTTTTATGCCTATGAGTCAGTGGAGTCAGCAAGCGAGAAACGTGCTAAAAGGGGCAAAAATCAGTAATGATTTTTTCAATACCCA
>ERZ1046876.83-NODE-83-length-77350-cov-8.497380_pt1 | contig 77350 bp, 72 predicted proteins | sample MGYA00383094_ERZ1046876 | MGnify/ENA primary metagenome ERZ1046876 (study PRJEB29581, sample SAMEA5548364) | metagenome | biome: marine; feature: coastal; material: water | depth 50 m | study: Short-term variability in the microbial, nano- and picoplankton dynamics...
AAAAATTTCATATATCTCCCATGGTTTAATATTAAATGGAATATAAATTGAAAATCCTGCTATTTCTAAACTATTATTTGATGTTCCGGTAAGTAAAATTGCAGCAAATGCACCAGCTATAACTGAAGTTACTTGCCCTTGAACTTCAATATAAGAGTTAAGCTTTCCATAAAATTTTGGTTCTGTTATTTCTTGACCAAAAGCATATAAGTTAGGATAGTGAATGTTATAGTTAAAAATAGTTACTCCAAATACAAATACTACTAAAATATCATTTAGGGTACCAGTATAAAAACCTACAAAAGCTATAGCACCTATCAATATACCACAAATTGCATTAAATATTATAAAAAGTTTTTTTCTTGAATATCTATCAACAAGTGTTCCAGCATATATCCCCCAAAAAAGTGTAAGAAAAGTTATTAAAAGATAAGAATTTGCAAAATATTCTGCATTATCAACTACCTTAACAAAATACCAAGGTATAGCTACCATACTAATACCTTGAGCAAAACCAGATATTATATTTGCCAAGAAAAGAAGGGTAATGGTGTATCTATTTTTCACAAATACAAAAGTACTATTTAAAAACATAAACCCTACATTTGATTTATGGTTGATAAAAGTAATTACGACATAAAAAATTTAATTGAACAATTAAAAAGTTATTGCGCAATTCAGGAAAGGTGTAGTAATGATATAGTAACTAAAATGAAATCATGGCGAATAACAAATAAAAATCAAAATAAAATTTTAGGAATACTTATACAAGAAGATTTCATAAATGACAAAAGATATTCCAAATCATTTTGCAGAGGAAAATTTAGAATCAAAAAGTGGGGTAAGATAAAAATCGTAAATGAATTAAAAAGAAAAAATATAAACCCCACAACGATAATAAGCTCCTTAAATGAAATTAGCGATATGGATTATAGTAAAGAATTAGATACTCAATTTAATAAAAAAAAACAATCAATAACTACATTAAACTACTATGAAAAGAAGAAAAAGATAGCAAACTACTTAATAGGAAAAGGATATGAAAGCAACTTAGTTTGGGAAAAACTTAGAGAATTAAAAGAATAATTATTTTTGTAAAATGGTAACAAAAGATCATCTAAAAAATCTTTCGAAAAGAAAAGATGAATTATCAAAATTTCTTGATATAGATATTAAAAAAGCTAAAATCATGAAACTAGAAGAAATTACTCAATCTGAAAAATTTTGGGAAAATCCAGTCAAAGCACAAAAAATATTAAAACAAATTAGTGCTTTAAAGCTTTGGGTAACATCTTTTGAAATCATTGAAAAAAACATAGTAGAACTAGAAGTTTTAATTGAGTTAGAAGCAGATATAAGTGAACTTGAAAGTCAGCTTAGCATAACAAGACTATCAGTAGAAGATCTTGAATTCAAAAATATGTTAAGTGCTGAAGAAGACAACTTATCTGCAGTAATGGTAATAACTCCTGGAGCAGGCGGGACTGAAAGTCAAGACTGGGCAGAAATGATAATGCGCATGTACCTTATGTGGGGAGAGAAAAATCACTACAAAATAAAAACACTAGATATCCAAAAAGCCGAACCTGTTGGAATTAAATCAGTTACGCTTGAATTTGAAGGCGAATTTTCCTTTGGACATCTTAAAGGAGAGAATGGAGTGCATAGACTTGTAAGGATATCTCCTTTTGATTCAAACGCTAAGAGACACACATCTTTTGCATCTGTATTTGTTTACCCTTTAGCAGATGACACAGTAGAAATTATTATCGATCCTTCAGAAATTAGCTGGGATACTTTCAGAGCAAGTGGAGCTGGTGGGCAAGGGGTAAATAAAACTGAATCTGCAGTTAGACTAAAGCACGAACCAACAGGTATTACAATAGAAAATTCAGAATCAAGGTCACAATTAGAAAATAAGGCAAAAGCAATACAATTATTAAAATCTCAACTTTATGAATTAGAAATACGTAAAATTCAAGAAGAAAAAAATAAACTAAATGTAGAAAAGAAAAAGATAGAATGGGGCTCTCAAATAAGAAATTATGTATTACACCCTTATAAAATGGTAAAGGATTTAAGAACAAGCTACGAAAGTTCGAACCCTGACGCTGTTCTTAATGGGGATATAAATCCCTTCATAAAATCATATTTAATGGAATTTGGACATGAATAAAATAAAAATCTATCACAACCCTAGTTGCAGTAAAAGTAGAAGAGCACTTGATCTAATTCTAGAAAAAAAAATGAAAATTGAAATAATTGAATACCTTACACAACCAATTACAATTAAAGAATTAAAATTAATATTAAAAGTTTTAAAATTAAAACCATATAATATTGTGCGAAAAAACGAAAAAGTATGGAAAGAAAACTATTCTAAAATAGAATTGACAGAGAAAGAAATAATAAAATTAATAATTGAGAATCCAATAATTTTAGAAAGACCTATTGTAATAAATAATAATTTAGGGGTAATTGCTAGACCAGCTGAAAGAGTACAAGAAATTTTTAGTTAGGAATCTGATCTTTATCTAATTTCCCCTCTCGTAGCCAAACATAAATAAAATAAGGGACTACTCCACCTAAAAAAAGTAGACACCAAAATGCCATTAAAAAAACAAAAACAAATATTAAAAAGCCTATAAATTTCATAATTAGTAATTTTACACAAAGAAACAACAAGAAATAAGAATATCAAAAGAATTTAAGATGAAATATAGAATAGAAAAAGATACAATGGGAGAAGTTAAAGTTCCAGCAGACAAATATTGGGGAGCGCAAACTCAACGTAGCATCAATAATTTTAAAATTGGAGATACTGCATCTATGCCTTTAGAAATCATTTATGGATTTGCATATTTAAAAAAAGCGGCGGCTTATACTAACTTTGACTTAGGAGTGATTTCGATAGATAAGAGAGATCTAATTTCAAAGGTATGTGATGAGATTATTAGCGGAATTCATGATGAACAGTTTCCTTTAGTTATTTGGCAAACAGGTAGTGGAACTCAAAGCAATATGAATATCAATGAAGTAATAGCTAATCGAGCTCATGTAATAAATGGAGGGTCATTATCAGATGAAAAAAAGTTTATTCATCCAAATGATGATGTAAATAAGTCGCAAAGCTCAAATGATACATTTCCAACAGGAATGCATATTGCAAGCTATAAAATACTTCAAGAAAAAACAATTCCTTCATTAATAAACCTAAGGAAAGAACTAGGATCAAAAGCAAGAGCTTTTATGGGAATAGTTAAAATTGGAAGAACACATTTAATGGACGCTACACCTCTCAAATTAGGTCAAGTTTTTTCAGGCTATGAAGCTCAATTAAATTTTGGGATAAAATCGTTAAATAATTCTCTTAATCACTTGTCAGAGTTAGCACTTGGTGGAACTGCAGTTGGAACAGGAATAAATACACCTAAAGGGTATTCAGAATTAGTCGCAAAATATATTGCAGAGTTCACACAACTTCCTTTTGTCACTGCTAATAATAAATTTGAAGCATTAGCAGCTCATGACGCAATTGTTGAATCTCATGGTGCACTTAAACAATTAGCAGTATCATTAAATAAAATTGCTAATGATATACGGATGTTAGCATCAGGACCTCGAAGTGGAATTGGGGAAATTATAATCCCATCAAATGAACCAGGATCATCTATCATGCCAGGAAAAGTTAATCCTACTCAGTGTGAAGCTCTAACAATGGTATGCGCACAAGTCATTGGAAATGACACAACTATAAGTGTAGCAGGAATGCAAGGACAATATGAGTTAAATGTATTCAAGCCTGTAATGGCGTATAACTTCCTTCAATCAGCTAGACTTCTTGCAGATTCATGTTTTTCATTTAATACTAATTGTGTAATAGGAATTAAGCCAAATAATGCGAATTTGAAAAAAAATCTTGATAATTCACTAATGCTAGTTACAGCATTAAACACTAAAATTGGATATGAGAAATCAGCAGAAATTGCCAAGAATGCTCATGCAAATGGTACCACATTAAAAGAAGAAAGTGTTAAATTAGGCTACCTTACATCAGAAGAATTTGATTTATGGGTTCGGCCAGAAGACATGTGTGGGAGTTAAAAAAATTTAGCAATTCAAACTATTAGCTAAGTGTAAAATTTATTGGAATTGTAAACATTACTCTAACAGGTTTTCCTCTTTGCTGGCCTGGCTTATATTTTGGTAATGATTTAACAACTCTGACAGCCTCTGCATCAAGATTCTTATCTACACCTCTAACAACTTTAACATTAGTAACAGCTCCTGATCTATCTACAATAAAACTGACATAAACTTTACCTGTAATATTATATTCCTTAGCTATTGGTGGGTATTTTACATTTTTTTGAATGTATTTCATAAGTCCTAAATCTCCTCCTGGAAATTCTGGCATATTTTCCACAACCATAAAAAATTCATCATCAGACTCCTCTTCAATTTCAATCATCTCATCTTCATCTGATTCAGTATCTTCTATCTCAACCTCATCCTCTATTTCAACTTCATCCTCAACAATTTCAATTACTTCGGGTGGTGGTGGTGGTGGTGGCGGCGGTTTTACTTCCTGCTGAGTGATAGGAATAATTTCTTCCTCAAGATCATCAAGGCTCAATTGACCTAAATTGTATGCGACTTTATCATAACTTTTCCACTCAAAAGCTCCAAATATGACAAGCAGTGTAATTATTAATCCTATCTGAAAAAAGAGTCCTTTTTTCTTTTCTAAACTTATTTTTGGGTTTTTCTTTGGTTCCATATATTATTTTTAATCTACCAAATCTTTATAACTAGCACTATTTAATAAAGAGTCAAAATCAGTTGTATCTGCAACAGAAATTTTGATAATCCATCCATTACCATAGGGGTCTGAATTAATCAATTCTGGCTCCTTTTCTAACTGCTCATTAAAAGAAATTACTTTTCCGCTTACTGGCATAAACAAATCAGAGACAGTTTTAACTGCTTCAATAGAACCAAAAACCTCTTCTTTATCTAAATCTTCACCGTTAGTATCTACATCAACAAAAACTATATCACCTAACTCACCTTGAGCAAATTCTGTTATACCAATGTATGCAATGTCTCCTTCTATCCTTACCCATTCATGGTCTTTAGTATATTTTAATTCTTCTGGTAAATTCATTTAATATTTTTTTTCAAAAATACATTTTTTTATTGTTCGACAAAATTATCCTGCCAAGGTAAATCTCAAACTAAATCCAATATTTGAAATAGAGCTTGGAAATGTTGTAGAAATAAAGGGATTAGTGATTGCTCTATCATAAAAAGCTTTAATATTTAATCTTTGATTAATAACGTAATCTGCAGAAAATTTAATCTTTATTACTTGCTGTCCCATAGTTATTTGCTCTAAATCCTCAATTACTTTTCTAATTACTGTTTTGTTATTAATTAAATTAAAGTCTAACTTAAGATCTAAATCACTGGATATTTTTTTACCACCTCCACCAGAAAATAATCTAAATTCAACATCTTGAATTCTATACCCTACACCTAATACATATTCATTTGATCCTGATTCAGTCAATTGATTATTTGCAAGTGATAATGCTAGAACTCTTGATTTTTTAAACTCTATCTTAGTTAAAAGACTACTTTTCCAAGTCATATCTATCTTTAAGAGCGGACTGAATTGCTCATTTATAGTGACTTGAGAAATTTCACGATTAACATGATAACTCATATTATTAATATTTATTTCGTCACCATTTCCATAATTAAGATTGGTCTGATATGAACCAACTGAATAAGTTGATCTATACGCATGACTAATACTAAACTGTTTAAATCTTTTCTTAATATAAGGAATTTTGACAAACCCATCATAATTGATTCTCCAATTAGGAAGAGGAATAGATGGAAAGGCGGATAGTTTTGAGCTTACAGGGTCTTTTCCACTATATGCTGCAAGAAAGGCAGGAATCATCACCTCTTGAGATGTTGCTCCATACCCTCCTGTTAAAGTAGGAATTGTATCTCCGCTGTAAGTAATATATTCAGTTGGAAAGCCTGTATTAGGATCAATTCCTCCATTAAAATTAGGATTATTTGCGGCTAATTGTTTAGCAATAATAATTCTATAATTTCTAAATTCATTAAAAGTTTTAGATTCATTATCATCATTATCAAATCTAAATGCTGTTTTCCATGAAACAAAAGAGATACTAAAACTTCCAGATTCTGTTGGACTAAAGGAATTAAAACTTTCAAAATTATCATCCCACCTATAATATTCAGTATAATTGTTTGATATAGTTTTATTTGCTGTTAGTTCGATCCTAAATTGCTTGATGGGTTCGATAGTACTTCTTAAAGTTAAATTTTCAGATGAATTGGTTTTATACATAGTGTTTAATGATGGATCTCTTGAAATCCAACCATTATTACTTGCAATACTTCTGATGTCTTTTTGGCTACCAAATGCAAATGGTAATCCGGGTGATAATTGCTCCCAGTCCTGTCCAAATGCTTTTGATTGATAAATATATCCTGGCAATAAAGTTCCTTGACTCTGAGAAAAATTAACAGAAACATTTTTTGTACCCAAAATAAAACGTGTAGCATGTTTTATAAAATTAAATTTTTTCTTTTTATCGTTATTCTCTTCCTGTTCTTGTCTATTTCTTACTGCATTTCTTCCTCTTGCCCTTCTGTTACTGCCTTGGTTTATTCTTTTGAAGTAAGGAACTTTATTATAAAGTGTAGTAAGATTAACTTGGCCATTATACTGTTTTGAATTTGAATTCTGTATAGTATTTCCTAAATAAGAGACTGCTGGAGAAGATGCAGTCCAGCTATAGCTTGAATTATAACGAGTATTAAGCGAGATGAAATTTACAATTGGAATTTTATTTAATGGAACTTGATAATTCATACTAAATGTATGATTGTATTGTGTAACTCTACCAAAATCCCATACATTATTCCAAATAGTATCCATTTTCTTATTGTATAAAGGATCTGATTTATCGATTTTACCTTCAGGCTCATCAATATTAGCAATTTGATTTACTGAAAAATCAAGTTTTAATGACCTCATAAGATCATATTTAACATCATACGACCTGTTCCATCTAAAGAATTTATTGTAAGTTGGAAAAATAAGCATATTAGAATTACTGATATTTCTAATTTTTTTCTCATTGTAAAATCTATCAAAATCTGTTCTGAAAGAGAATGATTTTGGCATAGTGTTAAAATTAAAGTCTTTAATCAGTCTAAAATAAGGTGATTTTGGAAATTTCACTTTAGAAAAAGGTTTTATATTTTTTGGCTTTGCATTATAATTATAAGTGAAAGCTCCTCTATAATTAACAGTTCTGCTATATTCAGTATTTATGTTTCTAATATTAGTTTCATTTTTTGAATAAGATAGAGTGAAATTTTCAGCATCATACAATCGCTGTTTTTTGGGCTTTTCACCTTTTTTCTGAACTTTTGTTTTTCTAACATTTGAAAAATTTATGCTCTTCCTTTCAATAAAATCTTGTGTAATATTTTTTAGCGAGTCTTTTTCGGATTTGCTTCCCAGCGATTGTAATGAGGAACTAAGTAGAATATCTGGATCCAAAGGATTATATTGAGGGTTTTTAACTGCCTGAGATCTTCCAACATACATTGGAACTTTTAATCCAAAATCATTTGGGAAAAATTTTCCTAAATTAAATGTAGAAGACAAATCATATTGGTAAGCATTATATTTTTGTCTTTCATTTACCTTTTTTTCAATACTTCCAAAACCGATAGTACTCAGATTTCCTGATAATGTGACATTTCCAAAGTCAGCTAATCTCGCTGTAACACGACTATTTGCAGCAAAACCTCCTTGCTCATCAAATTCTGTAATTCTTAACTCATTTACCCAAATTTGACCACACTTTGACAATCCATCATCTGTATCGCCAACAAACTTCTTTTTTGGATTTCGAACACCTAACATAATCGTTTTTACTTGAGCAAGATTAGGGTTTCCTACTACAGTTACTTTACCTCCACTAACGTATCTAATGTAGGGAGTAGATATATCTAGATTATCATTATTTCTTTCTTGCTTTGCAGACAAAAAGATTTCAAAGGCAATATCTATTTCATTCTCAGACGGCCAAATGTCATTTGCACTAGATGCACCATGAGCTGTAGCTGACAAAGAAATCTCATACTCATAATAATTTGAAGTAAAATCTGTACCTAACCTTATAAAGCAAGACAGATCACCATCCTTTAAATCATCTAATTCTCCTTCAGCATGAACAAACATTTTCATTCTCTTATATGTTCTTAAATCAAGATCAGAAGTTTTATAAGTAGCTCTAGAATCACCATCTTTTAAATCACAAACTCTCAAAACTAATGATTGCTCATTTTGTTGCCTTTGACTTGTTGTAGTATTATCCAATTCTTGCTCTATTCCAGGTGGAAGTACATATTTTATTGGATTTCTATTTCCATTTTCTTCAATATTTACTGCCGAAACATCAAATATAGTTGCATCTTGATCATCTACAGGCACATACTCACCTGGATCTTCTAAAGAAAAGTTATAACGCCTCCATTCTCCTCTTACTAGTTCAAAAGTTGCAAATCTGCAAATAATAGGATCATTAAAATTATTAAGAGCAAGCCTCATAAATCTAATTGATTTAAAATCTCTAATACCTCCAACAGCCTTATCTGGTTGATAAACAGGTATTCTAAATTGGTACCATTTTATATCTCTATTGGCACCATTTTCTGTAGGTACTGTGGTTTCTAAAATATCGGAAATATAATTTTCACCAACAATCATTCTATCTGGACTCAATTCAATCTTATATTGAAAATAGCTCTCTGTCTCACTTAATGTATTATCTCCATTTAAATCTTCAGAATTTGGTCGTGATGAGGAGGCTGTAGGATAGCTTTCTGGTGAATTATCAGATGTTACAGAGTTACCATCCATATTATTGATATTTTTATATCTCTCTAAGATTGGAGTAGATTTACTGTCAAAATCACTACCTCTAAAGTAATGAAAATTGTCAGAAGAAGGATCTTTAAAAGCTGATTCATAAATACTTGATGAAGATCCATATGCTGATATTAACTGTTGTAAATATATTGAATCAAAGAAAATTTGTTCATCTACAGTTCTTAACCCATCTAATCCAACATCTTGAAACTGTCTAGATGTCGGATCATTATCAAACGCATCAACGATAGAGAAATTTGTTGGAACTAGTCCCCAAGCTGTGGTATCGACATCTACTGGAGTTGACGATATTGGCAACCCATTCTCAAAACTTTTATAGCCATCTTTTAAAACATCTTCAGAAACATTACCTAAATGAATATACATGTTTCCACCAGAGTGATTTGCTAAACCATCCTCGCTATTAAAAGGGTCCATCATCCAAAATTCAACAAATTCAATATTAGCAGCTTCGAAATCATTTGTTTCTAACTTACGCATAATTCCTGACCAACTAGATTTAGGATTCAATAATTTACCATCAGCTCCAATTCCATTAACAGTATAATTGTAGGGACCTCTTTCTTCTGGGTAATATGCTAAATCTAAGATTGCTAAATTTGTTATTTGACTACCTAAGTTTGGATCTTTGTTAGGAAAAACCTCAGTTTCTAATATCTCTCTGGAATAATGATATGATTTCTGTGCAATAGTGTTTCCATTCGCTAAATTTAAAGTCTGATTAATATTAGGAGGTGTAATGGAAGTATTTCTAAAAAACATTGGGTCGATTGTATACCAACTTAACTTAGCCCGTTTAAAACCTAAAATTAAGTCATTGTCCTCATTTGAGTTCTGAAATATATCTGTTTGTCCTTGTGGAATACTTGATAGCTTCCATGCACTTGTATTTTTAATGTCTATTGAAGATCTACTAGATTCAAAATCATCAATATATGAAACACCATCATCACCAACAGCATTATGATGCCCAGGAATTAAATGCGCAAACTCTCCAGTTGCTATAAATTTTGATTTTTCCTTTGTTTCAATAAAGGGAAGCTTATCAATCATTTTTGTTAACCATGGAACTTCAGTTTGATAATTTGCATCAATACCCCAAATTGTATTTGAGATTGGTTCTTGACCAGAATTAATTTTTTGAGTGTAAGGTCGCTCTGATAATCTCAGTACCGTGGCTCCAATTAAAAAGTCTTTGTTAATTTCATAGTCTGCATGTACACCCAATAAAGTTTTATTCTGAATGCCAAACATAGAATTATTTTCTAATGATATTTTAATTGGTACACCTGAGCTAAGAATTCCGTCATTGATAATTGTTACTCTTCCAAGCATGTAATCAACTGTATAATCTTGATCTTCAACTAATTTTTGGGAACCTGCTGTAACTGTTACTGAACCCTCTGGTACATTCATGGCGTTTAATCTAATTTCAGCCCCCGAAGATGATTCATATGTACCTTTTAATCTAAATTTATTCTTCTCGGGGAACTGTTGTGCTAGTGTAAGGGTTGAATCGTACAAAATTTGATATGAATATTTTGCAGCTAGTGAAGGGTCAGAAAAATTACTAGATAGAAAATCCCCGAAAGGTTCTCTTACAGGGAATATAATTCTTCCATTTGAAGATTTGGCTGTAATTCCTTCGATATAATCAAAAACACCATCCGATTGCACTTCCATTTGCTGATTGAGCCTATCTAAGTTTAATAACTTTATTAAAGGAACTCCATTTATATTTTCTTCTGTTACTTCACTTAGATAATTTGTAACTGCTCCAGATTCTTCCGTATTTTCGTAAACAACATCTAATATGAAGCCATCTCTACTCATTTGGTAAGCACCTATTGCATAAATATTCTTCATCATTAAATCCCAATTTGGTAATGATGGTACAAAATTTGTTCCCTTTAACAATTTTAAAATTAATCCATCAGGTGCAGAGGGGCCTGTTGTGCTTAATTCTCCAACTTGATAAGTTTCGCTACCAACTGTATATTGAAATGCAACTGCTAATACTTCGTCATTATTTAATGCTTGATTTAACGATATATATCCTAGCTGACTGTTAAATGAAAATTCTGTTGATGATAATTTTCTAGCTCTTTCAAGTTTTTCAAAATCAACACCATTTGATAATAAAGTAGGTTGTAAAATAGAATTGATATTATTTATATTTCTAATATCAGAGTATGTAGTGCTTAGTTGTGTGTATAAATCATTAGCGGCGTTATTATCAGGAAAAACTCCATTATTAGAGTTTGTAAATGAAGAATTGAAAATATTAGGGCCTGTTTCAGCTAAATCTAAGAAAGCTGCAATATTTCTTGTATCATTTGTTGTACCTGTTTTATTGGTAACCCAGACCTCTATTTTAGTTATATTAATTGAAGAATTAATAAAAGGTAAGTTAGAAAGTGCGTTATCATATTGATCTTTAAAATAGTGCGCTAAAAAATAATGTTTGTTGGATTCATATTGATCTGCATAAACATCAAATTCAGATGTTTGTGCACCACCACTTACCTCAATTTCTGATTTTGTACTTTTTTGTTGCGATAATATACTTGTAATTGTTGTTCTACCAAATTGCATCTGGGTTTTAAGACCAAAAAGAGATTGACTTCCTGTTATTAGAGTCCCATTCAAAGGCAAGCTTACATTTCCAATTTCTATTTTCTTTAAAATCTCATCTTCCATTCCCGTATACTCAACTTTCATCTGATTCTCAAATTCAAATGTAGTTTCTGTATTAAAATTTGCAGTAACTTTCAGTTTACTACCAATTTTACCGATTACATTCATTTGAATTTTTTCTTTGAAATCAAATGATGTTGTCTTTCTCTGTTCTTCTGGCAAAGACGGATTATCAATACTATTGATTTTTAAGCCAAATATTAATTCTGCCGAACCTTGAGGGCGAATATCTACAGCATTTCCTCCAAATACTCTGTCAAATGATTTTCCTGGCACATAAAGCTTTGGTAGTCCAAGAGCTGATGTCTGATTACCAGTACGTTGTTTTGATTGGAGTTTCCAATAATCATAAACTAACTTGTTTTGTTCGTACTCTTGATATTCATTAAAGCTTAGGATTTTTAATCCTTTTAAATCAATTGAACCAACACTTTCTTTTAAAATATATGTATTCGTCTTAGGGTCAAAAATAAAATTTGAAGTATAATTAGAAGGATAGTTCATGAATAATCCACCAAATTCTGTATTAGAAAATGGAAAAGATAAGTCAGGCACTGATAGGGATTGAGACAGTGAGTTTACACTTAATAAAAGTGATATAACTAAAAATGATATTTTATAAAAAAATGCTTTTCTCAATTCTAAAAGAGTTACATCTGACTTAATGCAGTTTTAACTAATTCCTCAACACTACTAATATCAGGATTGTTTTTAAGTACTTTATCTATTTTAGATTCTGCACCTTTTTTGGCAAACCCTAATGCAAGTAATGCTGATAACGCTTCAGATTTAATTGTATTGTCTATTTTGTCAAACAATAAATCAGAAGTAGGCATTCCTTTAGCAACCTTATCTTTTAAATCAATTATAATCCGTTGGGCTGTCTTCCCACCTATTCCCTTAACACTTTGAATTGCTTTTACATCAGCAGTTGTAATATGATGTATAATCTCTTGAGTGGAATAGGTAGAGAGAATAAGTTGTGCTGTGCTCGGGCCAACTCCAGATACTGAAATTAAATTTCTAAATAAATGACGCTCACTTTCAACATAGAAACCATAAAGAGTATGCGAATCTTCTTTAACAGAAAGATGAGTAAATAATTTACATGCCTCACTATTTATTGCAGAAAAGGTTTGTAAAGATATTTTTATCTTGTAACCTATCCCGTTTACATCTACAACAACGTACGTTGGAGTTTTCTCAATTAATTTTCCATTTATATGCGTAATCACCTATTTTATTTTTTATTTGTTTATTTAAGCAAATCTAGTCATTTGTAATGATGTAGCAATATTAAAAAAGAAAGCCCTACAATTTAATTGTAAGGCTAGATTTTTAGAATCTATTATCTTTTTATTTAACTATTAATTTTTTAGTTGAGATGATGCTTTTGTTTTTAACAATATTACCAAAATACATTCCCTTTGAAAGATCCGAAATATCTACTTTATGATTATTGTGTATTGACAAATCAATTGTTTTTACAGTGTTACCTAATACATCAATTAAATTTAAAACAGAAGGTTCTGCAGAATAATATTCAAACTGTAAAATATTTGTTGCAGGATTTGGATAAAAATCGCTAATGAATTTTTGATCTTCTATAGCAGTTGCTGAAGTTATTTCATATGTAACAGTGACACACGTTTGATCATTTGGATTTATTTGATCGTAAAAACAATATATTACAGTAGTGATGCCAGGTGTTTCCGCTGGATTGTAGTATCCAGAAAAAGCCTCCAGATCGTTGTTGGCGTAAGAAAAAGTTTGACCTGAACCTAATAGCGCGGCGGAACTAGGAGCTGTTGAAGAAGAAGAATAACAATTTCCAGCAAAACAGTAAGATGCTCCCGCCCAAGTTGGTAAATTCACAGGTGAACTCAAAATAGTTTTCTGACATACTACAGTTATACCCTTGTTAGCAGTATTTTTAACATCTAAATGATGAGATATTTCGTTAATTGGATCTCCAGTAAAATACATATCTCCAGTAATAACTAAGCTTTGTCCAAATACAAACTGAACACAAAATACTAGTGATAAAATATTAATTAAAACTTTCATAGTCTGCAAATATAACTAATTTATTTGTTATTCTTTTAACGAGTAAATAAATTGATAGTTACATTTTCTGAATATTTCATCATTTACAGCTTAAAATACATTACGTATTATTTTGTTATTATTGCATAATAAATTACAAGGAATATATGTCTAAAAAAATTTTACTTATCAATTTTATGCTGGTAACTTCGTTTTTATCCGCACAAATTTTTTCAGAAAATTTCAATTCCGGAATGCCTACTTCATTCACAACATATGATTTAGATGGATTAACTGCAGATCCAAATTTACCTTGTCCGTTCACAGGTTCATTTGTAGTTTGTAGCTATAACGGAGAAATTTTTGCGGCTAGCCCTTCTCAATTTTCACCTTCAGCAGGAACAGCAAATGATTGGATGATTACTCCAGCGATTACTCTTCCAACTAATACAAATCCAAAAGAGCTAAGGTTTGATGCAAGTGCTGGAAATGCTACATATGCTGATGGTGTTGAAGTATATGTCTCAACTACTGGAAATAACCTATCTGATTTTAACACAACTGCAATATACAATTCAACTTTAGCAGGAGAGCCTATCAGCTGGACAACTAGATCAATTGATATATCTGCTTATTCTGGACAAACAATCTACATTGCATTTAGAAACCATTCTTTCAATAAAGTTGTTTTGGGAATTGATAATATTGAAGTAGTTGAGCTTGATGGAAATGATGCAGAACTTACCTCATTAACTTTTCCGCAATACTCAATAATTCCATCTAACATTTCTATCGAAGGAGTTGTCACAAATGTGGGAGGAAATAATATCAGCTCATTAGATTTAGTATGGTCAGATGGAATTAATTCGTACACTGAAAACTTAACTGTAAACATTAATCCAGGATTTACTTATTCCTTTATTCATAGTACACCTCTTAATTTTAATATATCTGGCAGTACAAATGTAACGGTTACAATAGATAATGTGAATGGATTAATTGATCCAAATATGTCTGACAACACTTTATCAAAAACCATAACATCTGTTGCTTTTATTCCAACAAAGAGAGTTGTTTTTGAAGAGTCAGGAGGAACATGGTGTCCATTTTGCCCAGAGGGAGTAGTTGCTTTAGAGGTATTAGAGCAAAATTTTCCACTTACTGCAATAGGTATAGCAGTCCACAATAACGATATTATGATGAATAGCACATATGATAATGGTTTAAATATGAGCACATGGCCAAGCGCAAGAGTTGATAGATCAATTGAAGCAAACGGAACCTCAGCAGTAAACGAGCAGTCATTCATACAGTACTATAATGAACGTATAAATACATTTTCTCCAGTAGAAATATCTGGAAATGCTATTTTCAATCCAAATTCTAGAAATATTACCATTACATTATCTGGTGAATTTGCCATTGATTTATCTGGAGATATTCGTTTTAATGCAATAATTATTGAAAATGGTGTCGGTCCGTATAATCAAGCAAATAATTTCACTAACTGGAACCCACCTCTAATTGCTCCAATATCAGGTATAAACTTTAGTGCATCTCCAAATCCAGTAAACATGTTATTTGATAATGTTGCGAGAGGTATCTTAGGAGGATATAATGGTACTAGTGGGAGCTTACCATCAACAATAAATGCTGAAGATGTTTTTGATTATGAGTATAACTATACACTACCTAATAATCAAAATGAAAATAATATTAAAATAGTTGGAATAGTTATTGATAACAACACTGGAGAGATATTAAATGGAGTTCGTTTTGATATGCAATTTGGAACAACAGACATAAGTGAAATTAATCGTAATTCTGATTTGTTCATTTTTCCTAACCCTGCAGAAAACATTATAAATATTAGTAGAGAGTATCAATCTATAAAAATATATAACATCATTGGTGAATTAGTTTTTAATGATAATGCACAAAAATCAATAAACTTAAAGCATCTAAAAAACGGTATCTATTCAGCAAAAATTTATACTAAAGCCGGAATACATAATGAAAAATTTATACTAGAAAGATAGAATTTCTTTTCGTAAACTCTTTTTAGTTACTGATTTGTTACTACATTTATTATCATAAGTTAATTAAGCTAGTAATTTGATTATAAATTAACTATATTTGCACGGTAACTAATTAAAAACTAAAAAATGAAAAAAACATTACTACTTCTATGTGTTGCAATATTCACATTTAGCAATTCACATGCTCAATTAGCTGATGGCTCGGTAGCTCCTGATTGGACTTTAACAGATTTAAATGGAACAACACACAACTTATACTCTTATTTAGATAATGGATACACTGTATTTATTGACTTTTCTGCTGTATGGTGTGGCCCTTGTTGGTCTTACCATATTTCTGGCGCTTTGGAAGATTTATACATGAACCACGGACCTGCTGGAATGCCAAATGTTAACGCAAATACTACAGACGATGTTATGGTTTTCTTTATCGAAGGAGATGAAAATACTGTAGGAAACCTTGGAGGTGTTGGAGGAAATACTCAAGGAGATTGGATTACAGGTACACCTTACCCAATTATCTGCACTGATGGAACTGTCAACAATGATGCTGTAACTGGCGATTACGAAATTGGTTACTGGCCAACAGTATACAAAATATGCTCAGATAGAATAGTTACTGAAGCTGGACAAAATTCATCACCATACAGCCTAGTAAATTGCCCACCTCCTGCATCAAATGACAATGACGCTAGAACATTTGATTATTCTGGAGAAACATTAACTTGTGAAGGCGATTTAACACCTGAGGTTATGATTCAAAATTATGGTTTAGTTCCATTAACATCTGTAAGTGTTGATGTTGAAGTAAACGGCTCTCTTGTTTCAACAACTCCATGGTCAGGAAACTTAACAACTTATGCAACTGACATGGTTAGCCTTACTCCCTTAACAGGATTAAATGCAAATGATGCGGTTACAATGACTGTACATACTCCTAACGGTGTGGTAGATGCAGATCCGTCTAATAACCCATCAATGTCATTTTATGTTGAAATGGCTACTCAAAATACAGATGTAGAAGTGACTGTTCAAATAAACACAGATGCTTATGGTTCTGAAACAACATGGGATATTAAAGATGATAATGGAGCTGTTGTTGGATCTGGCGGACCATACAACAATTTAACAGCAGCTGGAATAACAGCGCAAACACCTGAAACTTTTACTTTAAATGAATTAACATGTCATACGTTTACAATCTATGATTCATATGGAGATGGAATTGATGCTGGTTATGGAGCAGGCTCATTTACTGTTACTGATGCGAACGGAACGACTCTTGCTTCAGGGGGACAATTTTCTAGTGAGGATGGAGGAGCATTTAAAACTGGATCTGTGGTTGTTGCTGGTATAAATAATATTGATAATACATTATCAATTTACCCTAATCCAGTTCAGAATAAATTAATTATTAATGGAAATTATTCTAGTGTAGATATTGTTGATGTACATGGTAAATTAGTATTATCATCAAAACAAATTGATGAAGTAAATGTTTCAACACTTGCTGATGGAGTTTACATGCTAAATATTACAACTGAAAGAGGAATTAATAAGCAAAAAATAACTATTGCTAAGTAGTTAAAATACTCATATAAGAAGCCCTGATTATTTAATTAGTCAGGGTTTTTTTTGTTAAAAATAGAAATAAAAGAATTTAGGCTGTAGAATAATTAATCTATATTTGTATAAAAATAAAACATGTTTAAAAAAACACTTCTCACATTCTTGACAGCTATTTTAGCTATAACTTTTTGTTTTTCACAAACTAAAAGTCTTCCAAACGTAGATCTTAAAACTTTAGATGGCAGTAAATTCAATATAACAGAAATTGAAAATGATGGTAGCCCAATTGTAATATCTTTCTGGGCTACATGGTGTAAACCCTGTAAGAAAGAACTAAATAATATTGCTGAAATATATGAAGATTGGCAAGATGAAACGAATGTAAAAGTAATTGCTATATCTATTGATGATTCAAGATCAATGTCAAAAGTTAATCCTTATGTTAACGCTTCTGATTGGGAATATGAAGTATATCTTGATACAAATAGTGATTTAAAAAGGGCTATGGGAGTCTCAACTGTTCCCCATACATTTCTTTTAAATGCTCAAAAGGAAATTGTTTGGCAACATAAAGGATATATTGATGGTGATGAAAATGAATTATATAAAGAAATTAAAAAACTAGTTAAATAATTTATGAAAAAAATTATATCATTGTTTGTATCAATACATTTTTGCTTTTTTTCTTTTTCTCAAGAATCTAACATTGGTGTTATAACTGGAGATTTTAATTTAAATCTACAATCATATCAGGAAGATTCAAAAATTGGTGCAGAAGCTCAGGACGAAATTGTTCTTAATAATGCATATCTTAATCTTAATTATACAAGAGGTAATTTCGCTTCTGGGATAAGATATGAAAGTTATTTAAATGCCTTAGCAGATTTCGATCCAGAATTTAAAGGAAATGGCATTATGTATAGATATGCAACTTATTCAATTGATAATCTTGAAATAACAGCAGGTAATTATTATGAACAACTTGGAAGTGGACTAATCTTTAGGTCATATGAAGAAAAAGGTTTAGGCATTGACAATGCAATGGACGGAGTTAGATTAAAATATGTACCCATTGATGGTTTATATTTAAAAACATTTATAGGAAAAAGTAGAACATATTTCACGTATTCTGATGGTATTTTTAGAGGAGCTGACGCAGAATTAAATATTAATGAAATTTTAAATTCAGAACTTAAAACTAAATTTATTTTTGGTGGAAGTTTTGTAAGTAGGTATCAGCAAAGAGACAATCTTATTTTTCAAATCCCTCAAAATGTAAGTGCATATGCAAGCAGAATAAATTTAATGCATGGTAAATGGAGTTACTTTGGTGAATATGCATACAAGATAAATGATCCAGCAAATGTTTTATCTCAAAGTCAGATGAATTATGCTAATGGGACAGCATTTACCCAAAATATTACATTCTCTAAAAGAGGCTTTGGTATATCCGCTGAAATGCATAGAACAGATAATATGACATTCAAATCTGATCGAGACAGAGATGGAAAAGCATATATCATAAACTATATTCCAACTTTAAGTAAGCCTCACACTTATTCATTATTAGCTCTATACCCTTGTGCAACACAAGCAGATGGTGAGCTAGGAATCCAATTTGATATTTTTTATAAATTTAAAAAAGGAAGTCGACTAGGTGGAAAATATGGGACTAAGATAGCTATTAATTATTCCCAAATCAATGCATTAGAAGGAGGTCCTTCATTTTTGAACGATAGCAGAACACACACGCCAACTTTTATCAATTTTGATGAAGTTTTACATTATCAAGACTTTAACATATCTGTAGCAAAAAAAATAAACAGAAAATTTAATACAAACTTTATTTTTGCAAATCAAACATATAATAAAGATGTCTTAGAAGGTAAGCCAATAGGTGATTATGGAATACTTAATTCAACAATACTTGTATCAGACATAAGTTATAAAATTAAAGAAGGCCATACAATAAGACTTGAACTACAATCTCTTATATCTTCACAAATTGAGGATGGGAAACAGCCAAAAGAAGGTGATTGGAGTATGAGTTTAATAGAGTACACAATATCTCCGCATTGGTTTCTATCTATTCAAGATATGTATAACTATGGAAACGAAGATATTAATAAGCAACTGCATTATGTTAATATTAATGCTGGTTTTATTAAAGGAGCCAACCGATTTGAAATCGGTTACGGTAAGAAAAGGGAAGGAATATTTTGCGTGGGAGGTGTATGTAAAACAGTTCCTTCTTCAAATGGGTTTAGTTTAAGTGTATCATCAAGTTTTTAAAAATGAAAAAATATTTATTTATAACTAGTTTAATAATTCTGAGTAATTCGTGTGATGTAGTTGAAGGACCATATATAACTGATTCTGATTCATACGTTAACCCTGAAAAGAATGTTCTAATTGAAGATTTTACTGGACACCTATGTTCTAACTGCCCTCAAGCTGCAAGAGAAATTTCTGCAATACATGATGTCTATGGAGATCAAATTATTGCTTTGGCAATCCACACTAGCACATCATTTGCAAGACCTTATCTTGCTTCTCAAACAGGATTCCAGTATGATTTTAGAACTACATGGGGGGATGCTTGGGATAACACTTTTGGCGCATCAGCTATTGGACTTCCAAGAGGAATGGTAAATCGCATTGGAGGGCAATCACCTACATTAAGCAAAGATGAATGGGCTGAAGTTGTTGCAGATGAGCTAAAAAAAGAAATTGACTTTAAAATAGCTATTTCTTCTGATGCTAGTTCCGTTACAATAACTGTAGAATCACAAAAAAATTCTTCAGGAGCATATAATTACGTTATATGTTTAGCAGAAAGTAATATTATTAATTGGCAAAAAGATGGATCTTTAAATGTGGAAGATTATGAGCACAATCATGTGTTAAGGTGTGTGTTAGCAGATGATAATTTATCTTCATCATCAACTTTTTCATCTGGACAACTTATAGAAAAAACAATTGAATACAATCTTACAGACCTACAACAATTTAATATAGACTACTCCAGTCAAACTGCTGAAGCTGGCAATGGGAATGCTGGTAATTGGAATCCTGAAAACATATCAATTATTGCATTTATATATAATACTAATACAAATGAAATCTTACAGGTAGAGGAAGTAGATTTAAATAACTGACACTTATAATCAATGAACAAAATCTCTTTTATAATTTTAATAAGTATCTTATCTCATAATGTTTATGGTCAAGGTACAATTTTAAGAGATGATATCTCTGATGGGAAAAGAATAATTGAGGCTTATTTCAATCCATTGGCCGAAAGCTTAGGTGCTGGATTAAATAACGGTTGGTATAACACTGCCAAACCACATAATTTTGCAGGTTTTGATTTTACAATTAACCTTAGTACAGTAATAATTCCTAACGAAGTTAAAACATTTAGCATTGGAAATAATTTTGGCAATTTCACCTCAAATAATACTGATGCAGCTACTATATTTGGTGAAAATAGTACAACAAGTATGTTATATAATGAAACTTCCACTAATCATCAATGGGACTTTAATCTTCCAGGTGGCTTTAATATTCCAGCTATGCCAACTCCAATGCTACAAGCCGGGATTGGATTGATTAAAAAAACATCAGTAGATGTTAGATACATGCCTACATTAAATTTAAGCGATATCGAAACAAACTTATTTGGAATTGGAGTTAAACATGATATTTTACAGTGGATACCAGTAATTGGAGATGCAATACCTATGAGTCTTTCAATACAAGCTGGTTATACTGAGCTTAATACATCTTTGGATATATACGAACAGAAAGTATCAATGAAAACTTCAGCAACTACAATTAATTTAATTGCTTCCAGAAAACTGTTAATATTAACAGGATACGTAGGTTTAGGTTATAATACTTCTGAAACTATTTTATTAGCAGATTCAGGATTTAATCTAAGTGGGATAAATTTTGAAGATAAAATTGAAATTAAGCTTCAGTCTGAAAATAAATTAAGAACAAATATTGGGTTAAGATTAAACTTAACTGTTGTGACCATACACGCAGATTATACCTTCTCTGAATACCCTACAGCTACATTAGGTCTTGGTGTAAGTCTACGTTAAATATGTTTAATAAATTTTCAATTTTAATAGGATTATTGTTACTAGGTTCATCAGTTCAATCACAATCATTTGGTGGTGGTACAATTTTTGGAATAAGTACATCACAAGTTGGCGGCGATGATATTTCTGGTTTTAACAAAGCAGGATTATTGTTAGGTGTATTTGCAAACAGGAAACTGTCAAATTATACTACTTTTCAAATGGAGATTACATATATCCAAAAGGGAAGTAATAATCCAAAAATGAACGAAATCGATCATCCAAACTATTTAAAAGCAGATATTTCTATGTCTTATATTGAAATCCCGTTTTTAATTCAGTACAAACAATCAGAAAAAATTAAAATAGAAGGAGGAATACAATTAGCATGGTTAATAAATGGATACTATAATGATTTAAGTGGAGAAATACCATCAGAGAATTTACCATTTACAAAAAATGATATTGGATTAATTGTTGGAATAGATTACAAATACTCTAAAAAAATAAGTTTAAATTCAAGAATTTCAAATTCAATAATTCCAATAGGTTCTGAAGATTATAATACTGTTAATGCATTTAATTCAACATTAAAGGGGAAATATAATTCTGTCATAAGTTTTGCATTACATTACAATATATAAATATGAAAAAACATAAAATAATAGTCGCTGTTACTGGTGCTAGTGGAGCAATTTATGCTAAAGTTTTATTTGATAAGCTTGCTGAATTATCAGATCAAATTGATAAAGTTGGTGTGATTATGTCAGACAATGCAAAATATGTTTGGGAACAAGAATTAGGAAATACAAAATATACAAATTATCCATTTACATTTTACAATAAAATGGATTTTATGGCTCCTTTCGCAAGTGGATCTGCAAATTATGGAACTATGATAATTTGTCCATGTTCCATGGGAACTTTAGGTCGTATTGCCAGTGGCACAAGCAACGATTTAACTACGAGAGCTGCTGATGTAATATTAAAAGAAAGAAGAAAGTTAGTTGTAGTAGCAAGAGAAACTCCATTGAGCCTAATACATATCAATAATATGAAAACAATTACTAATGCAGGCGGAATAATTTGTCCGGCAACGCCATCATTCTATAGTAATCCAAAAACTATTGAAGATATTGCAGCTACAGTAATTGATAGGGTTTTAAATCTTATTAATTTAGAAAATGACTCTTACAGCTGGAGTGAAGAACAATAAAAATTCTAATTATTAGTTATTACTAATATATCATCTTATAATTATGTTAGAATTTAGTAAAAAAATATTAAGCAAAGTTAGTTTCGATAGAAAACTATTTAAAAAAGAACTTAGAAAAAGTATCTCTTGGGTAAGTAAAACGGAGGTAATTGCATTAAAGATATGGACTTTAACAACTTTTTCCCAATATAAACAAACTATATTAGAAGTATTTGATCAGATATCTTAAAAAAGATTTCCTTGATCTAAAGGTTTAACTTTTCCTAAATGACGATATGCGAGTTCTGTAACCTGTCGCCCTCTTGGAGTACGCATTAAATAGCCTTCCATTATAAGATATGGCTCATAAACTTCTTCAATAGTTCCAGCTTGTTCACCTACTGCAGTTGATATAGTTGTAAGACCAACAGGCCCTCCTTTAAACTTATCAATTATTGTAGTTAAGATTCTATTATCCATTTCATCAAGGCCATGCTCATCAACATTTAAAGAATTCAAAGAATACTGAGTAATCTTTATATCAATTTTTCCGTTTCCTTTTATTTGAGCAAAATCACGCACTCGTCTTAATAAAGCATTAGCAATTCGTGGCGTTCCGCGACTTCTTCTTGCAATTTCTAATGCAGCTGCTTTATCAATATCAACATCTAAAATTGAAGATGATCTTTTAACAATTTTAGATAATAAATCTAATTTATAATACTCTAGTCTTGAGTTAATTCCAAATCTAGCCCTTAAAGGAGAGGTCAATAAACCAGAGCGAGTAGTTGCGCCTATTAAAGTAAATGGATTAATTTCAATTTGAACTGATCGAGCATTTGGACCTGATTCAATCATAATATCAATTTGATAGTCTTCCATAGCTGAATACAAATACTCTTCAACGATTGGATTTAATCGATGGATTTCATCAATAAATAAAACATCTCTTTCTTCAAGATTGGTAAGTAGGCCTGCTAAATCTCCTGGTTTATCTAATACTGGACCAGATGTTGTTTTTATATTTACATCTAATTCATTTGAAATAATATTTGCTAGAGTAGTTTTTCCAAGACCTGGAGGACCATGTAATAACACGTGATCCAAAGCATCTTCTCTTTGTTTAGCTGCTTCAATAAATACTTTAAGATTATCAACTATTTGATCCTGGCCCTCAAAATCTGTGAATAGTTTTGGCCTTAAAACTTGCTCTATCTCAACATCATGATTGAGATTACTATCTTCTATATCATTATTATTATCCATTCCAAAGCAAAAGTAACTATAAAAAAAGGGTCAGACTAATCTGACCCTTTATAAAATATTAACAAAAATCGTTATGTATGTAAATTTTTTGATTCATCAAGGAAAGGATGATTTTTAGTCTCTAAAGGTTGCTTTGTTAATGCATTCAATGTAATGTATATTAATAATCCTGCAAAACCTAACCCGATACCAATCTCAGTAATTCCAATATGACCGTGTGTATTTAATGTTCCAGGTGCAACTAAAAGATATGAATTTAACCAGTGTCCGAAGAGAATAACACAACTAACAAAAATTAAACGTGTATTATTTCGCTTAGCATCTCTACTCATTAGCAATATTATAGGAAATAAAAAGTTTATTAACATAGAAAACCAAAATAAAAATTTATAGTTATCTACTTCAAGCCTAGCTGTAAAATATGCAACTTCTTCTGGGATATTCGCATACCATATCAACATAAATTGTGAAAACCACATATAAGTCCATACTAATGAAAAAGCAAAAATCCATTTTCCTAAATCATGAATATGATTTTCGTTTACATGATTAAGATATCCCATTCTTTTAAGATACAATGTAAATAAGAAAATTGTAGTAAAACCTATTGCACTCCACTCTGCAAAGACATACCAACCAAAGAGTGTAGAAAACCAATGTGAATCGATAGACATAATCCAATCCCATGATGCCATTGATGATGTCACAGCAAAAAATACCATGAACCAAGCTGATGTACTTATACCCATTGAATGAATTTTTGAACCTACAGATTGATCTTCTAGTACTGATAAGGATCTAAGTTTTTTTGCAAAATAGTTCCACCCAAGTAAGTAAATAATTGTTCTAATAATAAAGAAAGTTGCATTTAGATATGGTTCTTTTCCTGCAATTATCTTATCGTAATGATCATTTGTAGGATCCATAATACCCTCATGCAACCAGTGATATATATGATTCCAATGCAGGATTGATGCAATCATAATAAAAAGCATAATTAAACTAAAAATTGGCAATGCACCCATTACTGCTTCTGGAACTCTTTTAAGAACAATAGACCAACCTGCTTCAGCTACATACTGTAAGGCTACGAAAAATACAGCAAAAATTGAAATCCCTAAATAAAAATAGGTATTAAATAAAAGTGCGGGCCATGCACCGTGTGGATTGGAAATAAAGCCATAAATTAATGCTATTAATCCAATAATCATTAGAGACATTGTGAATTTTTTCGCTTTTTGGTCTATTGTAAACATTCTATAAATATTTTATTCTTGTCCTTATTTTTGTAATTTTTCTTGTACATATAGTACAATTTTCCACCTCTCCTCTTCAGTTATTTGAGAAGCATGAGGTCCCATAGCATTCAAACCATAAGTAATGGCGTGAAAAATATGACCGGCCTCCAAATCGCACATTGGAACTCCACACCTTCGTAATAATTTAGAATCATTATAATGTGGGACAGCTGAATATATTGGATGTTGCACACTTCCATCTCCTGCACCTGTAGCACCATGACAATGTTGACAAAACATTCCATAAAGAGCTTCACCATCTTTTAAATTCTTATCATTATTTACTAATGGATTACTGAAGTTTTTTCCTGCAGATAGGTACCCCTCTAAGTTGTTTTCATAATTAAAGGTCACTAAATTTCCTCTTGAAACAGTTCCGTTGACAGGTAATCTATCAAAGTTCTTTATTGAATGCTGTTCGTATGTCTCAATACTTGGTGATCTGTACATATTTGGCATAAATTCATATCCTCTGCTTGAATCACTATCGCATGAAGACAAGAATATTGCTAAAATAATGAATATAGATTTTGTTAATATATTATTCATAGTTAATCGTCTTTTTCATTAATTTCTAAAGCTCCTGTTTTTGTAAGAATATCTTTAACCTTAGATATGTCTCCATCAACCTCAATTTCCATTAAAAACTTATCATCAGTCGTTCTTGGATCTGGATTTTTTTTAGAACTACCAGGAAACAAACCACATCTAATCAAATAAGTTATCGACATTAAGTGAGCTGCAAACATTACAGTACATTCAAATAAAACAGGAACAAAAGCCGGTAGATTATGATAAAATGTAAAATTAGGTTTCCCTCCAATATTTTGTGGCCAGTCAATAATCATGATATTATATATCATCAAGGCACCAAGTGATAATCCTACACAGCCATAAATAAAAGCTGTTATTGCCATTCTAGTTTCTTTAATTCCCAATGCTTTATCAAGACCATGAATTGGAAATGGTGAATACACCTCTTTAATGTCAATCTTATTTGCACGAATTTCTTTTACAGATGAAAGTAAAATTTCTTCATCATCAAAAATACCATGTAATGTTTTTGTACTCATTATTTTTTGTTTTTAAATTCTGATCCAGAAGATTTAAGAATAGTTTTAAGTTCTGCTTGAGCAATGACTGGAAAGGTTCTTGCATACATTAAAAATAAAGTAAAAAAGAAACCAATTGTACCAAGGTAAATACCAATATCAATGAAAGTTGGTGAGAACATTGTCCAGGATGTTGGTAGAAAATCTCTATGTAAAGATGTAACAATAATTACAAATCTTTCAAACCACATACCAATATTTACAAAAATAGATAATATAAAAGTTGCTACAAATGAAGTTCTAATAGATCTAAACCAATATAATTGAGGTGTTAAAACATTACACGTCATCATAATTGCATAAGCCCACCAATATGGCCCTGTAGCTCTATTTAGAAAAGCATATTGTTCAAACTCTACTCCTGAGTACCATGCCATAAATAATTCTGTTATATATGCTGTACCGACAAGAGATCCTGTCAATAAAATAATTACATTCATATATTCAACATGCTTAATTGTAATATAAGCTTCTAGGCTCACAACTTTCCTCATGATAATTAATAAAGTTTCTACCATAGCGAAGCCAGAAAATAATGCTCCCAAAACAAAATATGGTGGGAATATTGTAGTATGCCACCCTGGAATAACAGATGTTGCAAAATCCATTGATACAATGGAGTGTACAGAGAACACTAGTGGTGTAGCAAGTCCAGCAAGAACTAAAGATACTTCTTCAAATCTTTGCCAGTGTTTTGCTCTACCACTCCAGCCAAAAGCAAGAAATGCATACAGTTTCTTTTTCATCGGAGATAATGTTGAACTCATTCTGTCTCTCAACATCGCAAAATCTGGAATAAGTCCAATGTACCAAAATACAACAGAAACAGAGAGATAAGTTGAAATAGCAAACACATCCCAAAGTAGAGGGGAGTTAAAGTTAACCCATAAAGAACCAAACTGATTTGGAATTGGCAGAACCCAATATGCAAGCCATGGACGACCCATATGAATTAATGGGAACAAACCAGCTTGTACAACACCAAATATAGTCATCGCTTCAGCAGAACGATTAATTGCCATTCTCCATTTCTGACGAAAAAGTAATAAAACAGCAGATATTAATGTTCCAGCGTGCCCAATACCAATCCACCAAACAAAATTTGTAATATCCCATGCCCAGTTAACTGTTTTATTTAATCCCCAAGCTCCAATTCCAGTACCTATAGTGTAGGCAATACAAAGTACACCCCAAATGAACAATAAAAGTGATAAGGAGAATAATATCCACCAATATTTATTAGCCTTTCCCTCAACAGGACGCGCAACATCTACAGTAATATCATGATAAGTCTTATTACCTAAAATTAACGGATCTCTAATTTCTGCTTCTTTTTGCATAATTATGTTTTAAGCTTTATTTCTAATTTTTGTTTGATAGAATACAGATGGGTCTGTATTTAAATGTTCTAATAACTTGTATGCTCTTGGATCTTTTTTAAGTGCCTGAACTTTATGTTTATTATCATTAACATCTCCAAAGACTATAGCGTTTGTAGGGCAGGCCGATGAACATGCAGTTTGAGCATTCTCATCTATAACTCTTTCACCTGCTTTCTTAGCATTTAGCTTAATCTCTTGTATTTTTTGAATACACATGCTACACTTTTCAATCACACCTCTTGAACGAACAACTACATCAGGATTTAATACCATTTTCCCGTAATCATCATTCATATTAAAATCAAACTTGTCATTGTCAGAGTATTGGAACCAATTAAAACGCCTAACTTTATAAGGACAGTTATTAGCACAATATCTTGTTCCAACACATCTATTGTATGCCATATGATTTTGACCCTCTGCACTATGAGATGTAGCAGCTACAGGACAAACTGTCTCACATGGTGCATGGTTACAATGTTGACACATTACTGGCTGAAAAGCTACTTCAGGATTCACTGATGGCTCTTCCATCTCTGTATACATATCAATAGGAGAGAGTTTCTCTTTTGCTGACAATTCTTTGGTCATATCAGATGAGAAGTACCTATCAATTCTTAACCAGTGCATATCTCTTGATTTACGAATTTCTTCTTTACCTACAACAGGTACATTATTTTCAGTATGACAAGATATTACACATGCGGAGCAACCAATGCAAGAAGTTAAATCGATTGACATATTCCAAAAATGTCCAGTTGAATGATCATGTTCATCCCATAACGTAACCATATCAGCAGGCTGTTTTCCGCTATGAGTCGAATAAGTTTCCTTGTGGTTCCCAGATTGAGGATCTTTAATAAAATCAGCAAGAGTAGTTTCTTTTATAATCTCACGTCCCATCATTGTATGATGCAATTGTGTTGCTGCAAATTCATATTCACCTTCAACTAACACAATTTTCGCATCTCCATTACCTAGAGTAAATGCATTAAATCCAACATCATTACCACATTTTCCAGCTGAATCTCTTCCATAACCAACTGCCATGGAAACAGTATCTACAGCTTGTCCTGGCTGAATCATTACAGGAACATTTTTATAAGTTTTATTATTAACTGTTAAATTTACTAGACTTCCATTCAGAGCACCATTTGAAACATTCCAGTTAGATACACCTAATTTTCTAGCTGTAGGAGCTGACATAGCTAAGTAATTATCCCAACATGCTCTTGAAATTGGATCAGGTAATTCTTGTAGCCATGGATTATTTGATTGAGTTCCATCTCCCATAGAGATTTTTTCATACATCTCAAATTCGATTTGAGTATTTTTGGTCAAATTGAATGATTCTATTTTACCTTTGAATGAAGAGACCTTCACATCTTTAGTATTTTTAGTGAAATATCCATCATGGACTGATTTGTTCCAGTCGATATCTTTGTAGAAACTTTGTAAATAATTATGATAACCTGATGTTCCTATCCATACCATTAAATTTTCTTGAAACTGCCTGCTATTAAAAAGTGGAGCAATTGTAGGTTGCATTAAAGTATATTCTCCGTGAGATGGATTTGCATCCCCCCAGCTTTCTAAATAATGATGATCAGGCAATACGTAAGTCATATTAGAAGCTGACTCATCATTATAAAGAGAAGTAGATACTTTTAAAGAAACTTTTGCTAAGCCCTCAACAAATGACACTGAATCTTGCAAAGTGTATGCTGGATTAACATTGTGTGTAAAAAGTGCTGAAATATTTCCGTTATTCATATCTTTGATTAGAGTTGCAACATCTTTGTCGTTTCCTTGTTTCAAATATGAAGGCCTTGTTAGAGTAATCGTATTTTCATAATTACCTAATTTATCGTTAATTGCGTTTACTAGAGTTTGTACTTTAGCATCATTACTATTAGAAATAACAATAGATTTTCCTTTACTTGCTAATAAATCACCTACAATTTTTAAAATTCTAGTATCTGCTTTACTTCCGCTAAGTGCATTATATAAATTAGTCAATAGTCCCGACTGCTCAGAAGGTTTAATTTGTATTCTTTCATCAGCATTAGAACCTGACAATGACAATGCAGATTCAATTTGATAGTGTTTAGACATCTTTCCACTTTCTGGATTTCTGTTGCTAGTATAATCACTAGCATAATCACAATTTAACCAATTACCTAAAAAATCAGCTCCAAATGAAACCACTACATCAGCCTTGTCAAAACTATAGTTAGGCAAAGCTCGCACACCAAATGCAAGCTGATTTGCTTCTAGCATACCGTCATATGAAATTGAATCCATCTCAACATGAGATACATTTTTATAATAAGAAGTAAAATTCTGAATTAATTTTTTTGTTGATGGGCTAATAACAGTAGAAGTTAAAATAGCAATTTTACCATTTTGTTGCTTTATCTTATTTAATTGAGAAATAATTTGACTATCAACAGTATTCCAATCTGATTCAATATTGTTAATTAAAGGGTTCTTTAATCTTGAAGAATCATAAAGCGAAAGAATAGATGCTTGTACTCTTGCATTAGGAGCAGATTTGTTAGCATCTATTTTAATGGGTCTACCTTCTCTGTTTTTAACTAATACTGATGCATAGTCATGACCATCATACATTGTAGTTGCATAATAATTAGCTATGCCTGGAATTATTTCATCTGGTTTTACAACGTAAGGAATTGATTTAATAATAGGGGCCTCACAAGCTGCTAATGTTGCTGCAGCAGTACTAAAACCTAAAAATTTCAAAAAATCTCTTCTTGATGTTGATGTGGCAGATATTTCTTTATCTCCTAAAAATTCATCTACAGGAATTTCTTCAGTAAATTCATTTTGTTTTAACTTTTCAACTAAAGGAATATTATTAATTTCAGCTAATCCTTTCCAATATTTTTTTGCTTTTGTCATCTTTTATAAAAAATCTAATTCTTTATTAATAGTGGCACTTCCCGCACTCCAGTCCTCCAATTTTATCAACTGTAATTTTTTCTCCAGCATACTTTTCTTTCATTTTTTCATGCATGCTTGTATAGTAATCATTACCCTCCATTTTTACTTCTGTTTCTCTATGGCATTCAATGCACCATCCCATAGTAAGTTCTGAGTGTTGTTTAACTACATCCATTTCCTCAATTGCTCCGTGACATTCTTGACACTCAAGCTGGCCTACTGTAACATGCTGTGAATGATTAAAATAAGATAAATCAGGAAGATTATGTATTCTAACCCATTCAATTGGTTTTTGTTCGTAACCTTCTATATAAGTTCTGGAATCTGGATCATAACCTACTGCATCATATATTTTTTGTAGCTCTGTAGTGCCGGCTACAGACCCTTCTACAATACTTGCATGACAATTCATACAAACATTAGCAGATGGTATACTAGAATGCTTAGATTTTCTTGCAGAAACATGACAATAATTACAATCAATCCCGTTGTCACCTGCGTGAATTTTATGAGAAAAAGCTATTGGCTGTTCAGGTTGATAATTGGTAGTAACACCAACACCCATCATGGCATCGTAAACAAACTTAAGAATAATAATTGCTAGAAATAAAACAACAAATAGTTTATTGAATGTGTTTGAAAGAAATAGTAAAATATTTGATTTTACAGCTTCAGTGACAGATTCTGTTTCTTGCCCTAAACTCTCTTTTAAACTATTCTTAACAGATGCTAAAATAAAAATAAATATCAAAAGAATTAAAGCTACTATCATCAACTGAGTAGAAGTAGAAATCTTTTCTTCAGCAACTACAGTGGCTTGAGTAGCCACTACTGCCTCTTCTACTGGTGGGGCATCTAAATAAGCAAATAAAGCTTCAAACTCTTCATCAGAAAAATAAAAATTTGTCATTGCAACTTTGTTGTACTCCTCAAAAATTGCTATTGCATCTGCATCACCAGAAGCTATTAATTCAGATGAATTATTAATCCACTTTTTCAACCATTCTTTATCTCTTTTTTCTGTTATTCCTTTTAAGCCTGGGCCAATAAGCTTTGTTTCTCCAAGAACATGACATGCAGTACAATTTTGCTTAAAAATTTTAGCACCATCTTCTTGTGAAAAAGCTTTAATGGAGAAGGTAAATAATATTGTCAGTAAGAAATACTTTTTAAAATACTTAGTTTGAATCATGTCTTTTATAATATTCATTTTCGTGCGCAAACTTAAAACTTTAATCTCATTTTATTTGAGAAAAATACTGCAATTAATACAATTTATATTAAATCTAAATAAGACTAGTGGAAGAATGTGAGTTGTAATAATTAATTAACTTATAATGATGAAATCTCAACAACTTCTTTAACTTCAGGAACTGCTTTTTTAACAACAACCTCAACGCCATTTTTTAATGTCATCATACTAATATTACAGCTACTGCACGCCCCTATTAATTTTACTTTTACAATCCAATCATCTGATAATTCAATAAAATTAATGTCACCTCCATCACTTTCTAAAAAAGGGCGGATCTCTGCTAGTGCATCTTCAATTTTATCAATAATTTTTTTGTCAGTAATCATTGTTAGTTTAATTATTTTGATGAGCAACCCTTAGAGTTGGTCAATTCAACAGCTTTAGTTGGTGCAAAATTAGCATTTCTTTTTTTAATAGAAGATAGAATCTTCTTGGTCATGTCTAAATAATCACGGGCAATAGGAGTTGCCCCCTGCAATACAGCAGGCCTACCAGCATCAGAAGCTTCTCTTACTGATTGTACAAGGGGAATCTGAGCAAGAAAATCAATTTTTAACTGCTCAGCTAACACTTTAGCTCCATCTTTGCCAAAAATATAATATTTATTTTCTGGTAATTCTTGCGGCGTAAAATATGACATATTCTCTACTATTCCCAAAACTGGCACATTAATACTATCCATCATAAACATATTAACTCCTTTTTTAGCATCAGCCAAAGCAATTTGTTGTGGCGTACTAACAACAACTGCTCCAGTCAAAGGAATAGATTGAACTAAAGATAAGTGAATATCTCCAGTACCAGGAGGCAAATCAACGACTAGAAAATCTAATTCTCCCCAGTCAGTATCCCAAAGCAATTGGTTTAATGCCTTTGATGCCATAGGGCCTCTCCAAACTACTGCTTGCTGACTTTGTGCAAAAAAACCAATTGATAGTAACTTAACTCCATGACTTACTAAAGGTTTGATTTTTGATTTGCCATCAACCATAACAGTTTTAGGAGATTGACCCTGTAAGCCAAACATAATATGCATTGATGGTCCGTAAATATCAGCATCAATGACACCAACTTTATAACCCAAATCAGCAAGGCCAACTGCAAAATTTGCAGAAACAGTAGATTTTCCTACTCCTCCTTTTCCAGATGATATCGCTATAATATTTTTAATTCCGGGAATTGGGACTCCCTTAATCTGCGATTTGATTTCTGGAGTATTAATAATTAAGTTAACTTTTACCTTTGATTTCTCAAAAGCATGATCATGAATTGCTTTAATGCAGTCAACTTCTACTCTTTTTTTGTATTGTAAGGTTGGTACCTTTATCTCAACATCTAATTCAACATCAGTGCCAAAGATTTGAATATTCTTAACGGCTCCACTGTCAACAATATTTTTTCCTTCATTTGGCAAGGTAATATTAGAAAGTGCCGATAGAACAACTTCATTAGTTAATTTCATTTTAATTTATTTTCCTTAAACAAAGATATTATTTTTGACAATGAAATTTAATATTTATTTAAAAGAAATCTAAGGTATGTTATTGGGATACCTTTTTCTAAATACATCTTTTCGTAATGTGTCTTTATATCCATATTCTCTCTTATTACTTTTGATGCGTATAAGTCATTCGTACTGTCAATTAACACATGTTTTTCACCTGAAATGACACCTAGTGTAAAACCATGTAAAAATTGACTGTCAGTTTTCAAATGAATTGGAGCATTATTTGCTAAAATATTCTTATATCTTTTTAGAAAAACTGGATGAGTTAATCTTTTAGTTCCCCGTCTCTTCTTAAGTTGCGGATCAGGAAATGTAATCCAAATTTCATCAATTTCATTTTTATCAAAACATTCTTCAATCCAATCAATTCTAATTCTTAGAAAGCCGACATTTTTAAGCTTCTTATCAATTGCAGCTTTGGCTCCTTGCCACATTCTAGCTCCCTTTATGTCAATACCTAAAAAATTCTTTTTGGGAAATTTTTCAGCTAAACCAACACTATACTCTCCCATACCACACCCTAGTTCAATAATTAAAGGATTATTATTTTTGAAGAACTTTTTCTTCCAATTACCCCTAAGATGATACCCTTTGCGCAAAAGATCTAGCTCAGGTTGTTCAACATGAGTAAATGATGCCATCTGAGAAAATTTCTTTAACTTATTTTTAGCCAAGACTATTTTTTTGTGCAAAAATAATTTGTTTTAACTATTTTCGGCATGTGAAAACAAAAAAAAGAATCTTAGTTGCCCCTCTTGATTGGGGAATTGGACATGCTACGCGATGTATTCCAATAATTAAAGAACTTAAGAAGAATGGCTATGAAGTCGTACTTGCAGCCGACAACAGGCCTCTTCACTTACTAAGCAAAGAGTTTCCAAAATTAGAAATTATTAGGTTTAAAGGATATAATATTAAGTACTCGAAATATTTATCGATGCCATTTAACATGTTAATGCAAATCCCGAAGTTGTTATGGAATATAAAATCAGAAACCAAAGAACTAGATGAAATCATTAATAATTATAATATTGACGGAGTAATTTCCGATAATCGTTTTGGATTATTTTCAAGTAAAATACCTTGCATTTTTATTACTCACCAATTAGAAATAATAGCACCCTATCTCAAAAAGAAAATTCGCGATTTTAATTACTCATTCATATCTAAATTTGATGCCTGTTGGATATTTGATCACGAAAAAAATAACTTAGCTGGCAGATTATCTAAACCAAATGATCTTCCTAAGAACTCAACATACATTGGCAACCACTCTAGATTTTCCTTTTCAAAAACAGAGAAGAAATACGATTTTCTCGCAATAGTTTCTGGACCTGAACCACAAAGAACCATATTGGAAAATGGCCTCACCAAGGCTTTACGAAATCGTCATGAAAAATCTTTAATTTTGTTAGGTAAACCTGAGCAAAATATAAATAAAAACATAGGTAACATCACAATTAAATCACATTTAGATGCTACTGAACTTAATCAAGCCATTCTTCAATCAAAACTTATAATTTGTAGATCAGGATATTCAACAATAATGGATCTAAAAAAACTTGGTAGTAAAGCATTTTTAATTCCAACACCTGGACAAACAGAACAAGAATACCTTGCTGAAAAATTAGAATCTAAAAATATATGTTATTTTCAAAATCAAGAAAAATTTGATTTTGAAAAAGGAATTGCAAAATGTAAGGCATATAGTGGATTCACATTAGAAAAAGAAGATCTAGTAGATTGGAAAGAACTCTTCAGAATATTTAGCTAAAATCATATCACTAATCTGCTTTATTTAAGAAAAATGAAAATGTTGAACCGACACCAACAGTACTTCTCACATTAATATTTTGATTATGGCCCTCTAAAATATGTTTTACTATAGCTAATCCAAGGCCAGTTCCTCCGATATCTCTAGATCGATTTTTATCAACTCTATAAAATCTTTCAAAAAGTCTATCTAATGAATCTTCAGCTATACCAATGCCATCATCTGCTATTTCAATTAACATATTTGCCTCCATATCGAAAAATCTAACTCTAGTTTTTCCTCCATCTTTACCATACTTGATAGAATTACTTACAAGATTCATAAGCACTTGCTGAATTTTATCTTTATCTCCAATTACATGTTCAGTCTGTGATTCATTTATTAGCTCAAGTATTATATTCATTTGGCTAGCCTTCATCTCAAATGCATCAATAACTTCGCTTGCGAGTTCAAAAATATTAAATGCTTGAAAATCTAGCTGATATTCATCTGTTTCTAATCTTGAAATTACCTCCAAGTCCTCAACAATATTTATCATTCTGTCAACACTTTTATTTGTTCTTTCAAGGTATTTCAAATTTATATTATCATCTTTTAATCCACCGTCTAACAAAGTCTGTATATAACCCTGGATATTAAAAATAGGTGTTTTGAGTTCATGTGATACATTGCCAATAAATTCTCGTCTGTAATTTTCATCTCTTTTGTAAGCATTAAGCTCTTCTTCTTTAGCATCTGCCCACTGCTCAGCTTCTCTCTCAACATTATCAATATCTAAATCTCTAATACTTGAGGTCCCCTTAAACTTATAAATACTTTTATAAATTACTTTAATTTTTTCATGAAAAAACTGTTTAACAACAAAATAAATCAAAGCAATAGTAGCAAGAAAGAATACTGATAATGCAATAAAAAGATTTTGATTATTATTTGCAAAGTAATAAGTTAATCCAGCAAGTGAAAAAATAACAATACTCAAGAATATTGCAATTCGTATTGGTGTATTAATCTTCATTAGATATCAAATTTATAACCGACCCCCTTAATAGTTTTTATATAATTACTGCCTGTTTTTTCTCTAATCTTTCTAACATGTACATCAATTGTTCTGTCTCCAACGTATGCATCATTCCATACTTCTGAAATAATCTCTTCTCTAGTAAAAACCTTGCCAGGTATTGTCATTAAATAATATAACAAATTAAACTCTTTTCTCGCTAAATGAATTTCTTCACCTCTATACATCAAGACATGTCTTTCTTTATCAATTTCAATATCTTCAATTTTAATACTTGAACTACTCTCATTGTTTTTGTTTCTTTTAAGAAGTGCTTTAATTCTGCTAATTAATAACTTAGGTTTTATAGGCTTTGTAACGTAATCATCTGCACCAGCATTAAAGCCTGCTAGTTCTGAATATTCTTCAGATCTGGCAGTTAAAAATAATATCAGCGAGTTTTGAGTTTCAGGTATTTTTCTAAGTTCCGAACAAGTAGAAATGCCATCCATTTCAGGCATCATGACATCTAAAATGATCAAATCAGGCTTTATCTTTTTTGCTATATCTAAAGCAAGTACACCATTTAATGCTGTAGACACTTGGTAACCTTCTTTTTCCAAGTTGTAAGAAAGAAATTCAAGAATATCTTTTTCATCATCTACGATTAATATTTTCATAATGTTATTTTTAGCAAAAGTAAGAAATAGTGAAGTGAAAACACATTAAACTATAAATTTAACAATTCATTAATATATATATTATCAAGTAATATTTAAACGTTATACATTTGTATTAAATTTAAAGAGTTTTGAAATTCAATATTTAGTAAAAGTTAACAATTACATAACATTAGAATAACATATAATTAATAGCTATCTTACAACTCATTCATAAATTTGCATCAAATTAATTAAATCTCAAAATGGAAAATACAATTAAAACAATAGATGCTTCTTCAATATTATACCTTGCTATAATGATTACTGTTTTCTTTATAGCATTATAATTCACTTTTTATTTCTTAATATTAATGAAAAAAATCTTTAGAGCATTTGGTTATCCTGAAGTCGTTTGGCTACCTAAAAGCGAACACTCCTTTTTAACTTTTATTTGCGTTTCATTTATTGCGGTAATGTTTATCACACCCTACCCTCAATATGCTATGTGGGCGGGCTTTTTATTTGCTGCATATGCAGCAATTGCCAATGATAGCATCCAAACCATAGGAACATTTATTGCTTCTAACCAAGATAAAAAATGGTGGGTTTTATGGATTTTCATTGGAGGAATTTTCTTTTTCACAATGCTCTACAGCTGGATTAACTTTGGAGGCGATGTTAGTCATGGAAGATTAACATCAAAAGGCTTTGAAATAGCTCCAACAGAATTTCATTTTCTTCAAATAGCAGCACCAATTTTCTTACTTATTTTAACAAGACTAAGAATGCCAGTTTCTACTACATTTATTCTTTTAACTTCATTTGCAGCTACCCCGGCAGCTGTTGGTGGAGTGCTTGCTAAAAGTATGAGTGGCTACGTTCTTTCATTTTTAATGGGATTAATTTTCTTTTTGATTGTTGCTAAAGCATCAAAAAAGTATTTTACTGGTAAAGCAAAATTTGGATGGACTATAGCACAATGGATTACATCTGGAACACTTTGGTCTGTCTGGCTAATGCAAGACGCTGCTAATATTGCAGTTTATTTACCCAGAAGCTTGAATACTGGGGAGTTTATTGGATTTACATCAATTGTTGTGATTGGACTTGGACTTTTACTATACTACAAAGGAGGGAGAATTCAAAAAATTGTTACTGAAAAATCTGTTGTTACAGATGTAAGGTTCGCTACATTAATTGATTTGATATATTGTGTTATCTTGTTTTACTTTAAACTACATTCAAAAGTACCAATGAGTACAACATGGGTGTTTATTGGATTATTAGCAGGAAGAGAATTAGGTATGGCAATAATGAAAACTGGTGACAAAAGTGTTTGGAATGCAGTTAAACTTGGATTTAAAGATATGAGTTATGCACTTATCGGTCTAGTGATTTCTATTGCAATTGCAATTGGAGTTAATGATCAATTAACTGTCTCCACAATGGTTGAAACTATTCCTCAAGAGTTTGCAGCTGGAATTGTTAAGTTTTTCTCTAAAATCGGCTTTTAAAATCATCTTTCGCCTAAAATAAATTATTAAAAAAAAAAAAAATGAAAAAAACAATTTTGTTATTAGTGACAGTATTTACATTTTCTTTTGTGAGTGCACAAGAAGGATCTCCATCTGTAAAAATTTTTTCTAACTTTAATTATGACATGTCTTCAGAAAATGATGGAGATGCCTTTAAAGCTTTTGAAATCAAACGCTCCTACATAGGTTATTCATACAAGTTTGATGATAAATTATCAACAAAAATTACATTTGATGTAGGTAGTAATAGTTCAGGAAGCTCATATACAGCGTTTCTAAAAATAGCTGCATTAAAATGGAATGCTTCTGATAATTTGACTCTTAATTTTGGTATGGTTGGAGCAAAAAACTTCAAGTTTATGGAAAGTACATGGGGAAGAAGATATATTCAAAAATCTGCACTTGACAAATACAAATGGGCGAATGCAGCGGATGCAGGTTTAACAGCTGACTACAAATTAAATAATCAAATTACTATAGATGCTCAAATATTAAATGGCGAAGGGTACAAAAACACTCAATCTTCAAACGGTTTATTTCGTGGTACTATTGGTTTAACTTACAAAATGACGAATAATTTATCTGTGAGAGTTAGTCAAGATGTATCACCTAGATCATCTTATGATGAAATGAGTGAAAATCAAACTATCACAACTGCTGCTTTAGCATATTCAAGTGATAATATGACATTAGGAGCCGAAACAAACATGATGAATAATGTTGCTAACGTAAAAGATAATGAAGAAGAATTAATGTCTATTTATGGTTCTTACAAAATTTCTAATGATTATACATTATTCGCAAGATATGACGATGCTTCTGAAACAGCTCGTGCAGGAACATATACAATCTATGGAATTGAAAGAAAAATGGCTAAGGGAGTTACCGTTGCTTTAAATATGCAATCTTGGGAAAATGATGAAGAAGGCTCTGAAGCTGAAGAAACGCTATTTCTTAGTCTAGAATATAAATTCTAAAAAAATTCAATAACTAAAAAAGGCGATACAAAATTGTATCGCCTTTTTTAGTTTTGATTTAATAACATCATTATCTTTTGACATACATCAAAAAAATTTATTTTTGATTATCTAAAGCTATCATTATGAAAATTAATTTTAAAAAAGAAATTTGGATAATTATTTCAGCTTTTGGAAATATGTTCGCTGTACTCTCATGGCTTCAAGAGTCTGATATTTTATCTGATAAAATTGGATGGTTAAAAGGCTTTTATGCTTTAATCTCTGGAATTATAGCATATCTAATTATTAGAAAGATAATTTAAGTATGATAAATGAAATATTTAATATTAAAACAGAGAAACAATTTAAAGAAATTGTATTTAAGGCTTTTGACTATCAAATGGATAATAATCCTATATATGCAGCATATGCAGCATTAATTTTGAAGGGGAATGCACCTAAAGTTATATCTGAGATTCCATTTTTACCTATTTCTTTTTTTAAATCTAATCAAATTATCTGCAAGGGTAAAGCTGTTGAAAAAGTATTTTTAAGTAGTGGAACTTCAGGAGAACAAAGCAAACATCTAGTGGCAGATATAAGCATTTATAAAGAATCTTATTTAAAATCTTTTGAGCAATTTTATGACAATATCGATCAATATTGTGTATTATCATTACTCCCAAATTATAGAGAAAGAGAAGGCTCTTCTCTTATTTATATGGTAGATGATTTAATTGCAAAAAGTACACATTCTAAAAGTGGTTTCTATCTCAATGATTATCATAAATTAGCTGAGACACTAAAATATCTTGAAAAAGAACAACAAAAAACAATTTTATTTGGAGTTAGCTATGCATTATTAAATCTTGCAGATAACTTTCCAATGAATTTAAAAAGTACCATAATTATGGAAACTGGAGGCACTAAAGGATCTAGTAAAGAAATCATTAAAGATGAACTCCACGATAAACTTAAGTCTGCTTTTTCATTAAATAATATACATTCTGAGTATGGAATGACAGAGCTTTTATCTCAAAGTTATTCATTAGCTAATGGGAACTTTAAATCCCCTGCATGGAAAAAGATTCTAATTAGAGATACTAACGACCCCTTGTCTATTGTTGGCCATAATAAAACAGGTGGAATTAATATAATTGATTTAGCAAATATTAACTCATGCCCATTTATAGCAACTCAAGATTTAGGAAAAACTCAACATGATGGCACATTTGAAGTTCTTGGTAGATTTGATAATGCAGATGTTAGAGGATGTAATTTATTAGTTCAATGAAAATTAGAAAAGCTAATTTAGAAGATATTGACAATATTATGCACATGTATAATTCTTGTGTAAGTGGAATGATTGATGAAGGTATTAATCAATGGGATAGTACTTATCCAAATAAACAAATTATATTAAACGATATTAAATACTCTACTTTTTTTGTTGTTGAGATAAACAAAGAAATAGTAGCAGGTATTAATATTGATAAAAATCAAGATAATACCTATAAGTCTATTAAATGGTATGATAAATCAAATTCTTTTTTAGTTGTTCATCGTCTAGCAGTTAAAAAAGAATACTGGAACAGAAAAATTGGAAAGAAACTTATGTTATTTACTGAAGAGCTTGTAATTAATAATAAACTCAATTCAATTAGATTAGACACGTATTCGGGGAACCCAAAAGCTATGGAATTCTACACTAGATTAGGATATAAAAACATGGGGGCAATTCAACTCAAGATTAACAAAGACCACTATTTTTGTTTTGAAAAAATAATTAGCTAATATTTAGCTCTGAGTTAAACCTAATTACTTCATTATAGAATACTTGAGGTTGCTCTGCATGTAGCCAATGTCCAGCCCTCTCGATTGTCTTAATACTGAAATCTGAAAAATGCTTTTTAAGCAATTTCGCATCATTATCATTTAAATAATCTGAGTCCCCACCCCTAATAAATAGTGATGGAACTTTACAAACTCCTGATACAAAAGATGCATCTTCAATATTTTTTAATTTATCAAGCAATACGATAATATTAAATTTCCATGCAAATTCTTTTTTATCATTTCTGTACAGATTTTTTAATAAAAATAATCTAACGCTAGTATTTTTAATGTAAACTTCTAATTCTTTATCGACATCATTTCTACTTTTATAATTCTTTAAGTCTAATTTAATTAAGTCTGAAAGCAAATTCTTATGAAAAGAAGTGTCATATTCTTTGGGAGCAATATCAGCAACAATAATTTTTTTAATGCGCTCTGGATAAGTGAAAGCAAATTTCATCGCAACCTTTCCACCAAGTGAATGCCCTAATATTATTGGATTTAAAATATGATTATCAGTAATATATTCTAAAATATCATCATTTATCACATTATAATCAAAAATATCTGAATGTGGTGATTTTCCGTGATTTCTTAAATCAATTAAATGCACTTTAAAAAAAGCCGCAAATTTTCTAGCTAATGTTATCCAATTATCACTCATTCCAAACAAACCATGAATAATAATTAAATCTTGTGGGTTGTCACCAATTATTTTTGAATACAATTTCACTTTAAGAGTCTTTTATACATTTGAATAACATTTTCTAGTCCTAAATACAAAGCATCACTAACAAGAGCATGTCCAATTGAAACTTCTTTTAGATTTGGTATCATTTTATTGAAATATTTTAGATTTTCCAAATTTAGATCATGCCCAGCATTAACTTCAAGCCCTAATTCACCAGCCTTTTTAGCAGCTGTAGAGTATGGCAAGATAGCTTTTTCTCTATCAAAAGTATAATTACGAGCGTAATCCTCAGTATATAGTTCTATTCTTTCAGATCCACAAATTTTAGCTCCCTCAATCATTACGAGATCTGGATCGACAAAAATGGATGTTCTAATACCTTGATTTCTAAAAATAGTTATAATTCTTTTTAGAAAATCTGCATTTTTAATTGTGTCCCATCCTGCGCATGAAGTTATAACGTTCGGGCCATCAGGCACTAAAGTTACTTGTTCTGGTTTATTTTCTAAAATTAAATTAATGAACTCTTTTGAAGGATAACCTTCAATATTAAATTCTGTTTTAATAGTTGGCTTAAGTTCTGTAACATCATTTCGTGTAATATGACGCTGATCAGGCCTTGGATGTATTGTAATTCCATCTGCACCAAATTTTTGACAATTAATAGACGCTTCAACAAGATTTGGAAAATTCCCACCTCTAGCATTTCTAAGAGTTGCTATCTTATTTATATTTACGCTTAACTTTGTCATTGGTACATTTGCAAATGTAAAAATACTATCTTTGTCTAATGCAAGCAAAAGCACTTATTTCTTCAAGTATTGAATGTATTGACCCTAAACTAAGCGGAGAAAAAGCATTAGATTTAATGGATAAATATAGAATCCATCATTTAGCTATTGTTAAAGATAATTATTATCAAGGAATATTATCTAGAAATGAAATTCTAAGTTGGGAATCAACGGCAAATATAATATCTAAATACACAAGCTGTTTAGCTCCAGCACACGTTACGTCTAATCAGCATTTATTTGATATAATAGAAGTTCTAGAAAAAAACTCGTTATCAATAGTTCCAGTAATAGATAATAACAATAAATATTTTGGTGTAATTACAATTGAGAAATTAATACACACAATAGCAAAATCAGTTGCAATTCAGTCAATTGGAGGTATTATAGTATTAGAAATGAATAGTCGAGATTACACACTAACTGAGATTGCAAGCATTGTAGAAAGTTACAACACTAAAATCTTAAGTTCTTATGTGATTTCAAACCCCAATTCAACAAAAATTGATCTAACTCTAAAGCTAGACAAAGAAGATATTTCTGCCATAGTAAAAGATTTTGAAAGAAGAGGCTATCAAGTAAGCGCTTCATTTAAAAATGATACTACTGATGATGCTCAATCAAATGATAGGTACGAATCATTAATGAGATTCTTAAATCCTTAATAATGAAAAGTATTGTCAGTACTATTATACTAGTTTTAATTACATCAATTGTATTTAGTCAAGAAAAAATAATCATCTCTAGCGTTAATATCAGTGGTAATAAAATTACTAAAAAAGAGATTATTATTCGAGAGCTTGTATTTTACATTAACAGCATAACAACAAAAATTGAGCTAGAAGATAATATAACTGAAAGTCAAAAAAATCTAACTAATTTAAAATTATTTAATTTTAATGAAATACGTTATACGATTATTGATAGTTTGGTTGAAATCGATATTGAAGTAGTTGAGAGATGGTATTTCTGGCCATATCCAATCTTTGAGATTTCTGAACGTAATTTTAATTCCTGGTGGAATGAATTTAAAGCTAGTAAATTTTCAGATTTTTCTCGTTTAAATTATGGTTTATTTTTAAACTGGAACAACTTTAGAGGAAGAAATGAACTTATTCAATTAAAAATAAGAAGAGGCTTTAAAGAACATTATTTAATTTCTTACCAATTACCTTTTATAAATAGAAGTAAAACACTTGGATTAAATACAGACCTCCAGATGTTTAGAAGAAAAAAGACATTTTATAAAACAGAAAATGATTCACTTTTTTATTTTACAAATAATGCTAATTTCACATCAAAAGATTATGAATTAAGTGCTGAAATAGTGTTTCGAAAAAACACAAATCAAACTCATCGCTTAAAAATACAACATTTGATTACAGAAATAGATTCAACAATCACAATAATGAATCCAAACTATCTAAATAATAATAACGTCTCAGGGGATTACACTAAATTTAGCTATCTATTTACAAATGAGACTAGAGATTATATTGAATATCCATTAAGTGGTTACCTCTTTGAGATAGAGGCAATAAAAAATTTAAAAGGGACAAGTCCTGTAAATCATTTAGAAATCGTTGGAAAAGTTGAAAAACATATTGAATTAAAGAACCGATTTTTTTTGGGTTCAAGCTTTAAAAGTAAATGGTCATCTGATGGATATCAACCTTATTTTGCTCAGGAAGGTTTTGGTTTTGATGATTACGTTAGAGGCTACGAATATTATGTAATTGATGGACAAGATTTTTGGTTATCTAAAACAGTTTTAAAATACGCATTAATTCAAAAAACAAATTTTGAGATTCCATATGTTAAAATGAAACAATTTAATAAATCACATTACTCACTTTATCTTGGTTTATTTTCTGATATGGGATATGTAGTAGATAATCAAAATAGTACTCAAAATAATTTATCAAATCAACTTCTATGGGGGAATGGAATAAGTATTGATTATGTCACATATTATGATAAATTATTAAGAATTGAATTTTCTATCAACCATTTAGGAGAAAAAGGAGTATTTTTACATTTTTCAAATCCATTTGGATCAAAAGACAAATTATGACAATTGCAATATTTGGAAGCCCATATCCTGAACATTTCACTAAATACATTCAACATTTAGTTAAAAAATTAGAAAGTGAGCACATTAAAATAATCGTTGAAGAAGAATTTTATGTTTTTCTACAAAATAATATTCGATTAACAAATAAAAAAGCAACATTCAATTCATATGAATCATTAAAAGAAAATGCAGATTTCTTATTAAGTATTGGTGGAGATGGAACCTTATTAAAAGCTGTAACATTTGTAAGGGAATCTAATATACCTATTATGGGTATTAACACTGGAAGACTTGGTTTTATTTCTAGTATCTCTGCAGGACAGATTGATGATGCTATAAATGACATTTTAAAGGGAAATTTTAAAATAAATGAGCGTGCTTTACTTGAGTTAACAACTGAAAACAATCTTTTTAAAGAAAAGAATTTTGCTTTAAATGAGGTTGCAATTTCAAAAAAAGATACCTCATCAATGATTAGAATTGATGCATTTGTTGACGATGAGTTCCTAAATACATATTGGGCAGACGGTCTAGTTATTTCTACTCCAACGGGGTCAACGGGTTACTCTTTGAGTTGTGGGGGCCCAATAATAATGCCAGGAACAAATAATATCATTGTTACTCCAAATGCCCCACATAATCTAAATGTTCGTCCTATTGTTCTAAATGATACAAGCGTATTAAAGCTAAAAGTAGATGATAGAGATCAATTAGCATTAGTCTCTTTAGACTCTAGATCAAGGGCTTTTGACAGTGATACAGAATTATTAATAAAAAAGGCTGACTTTAAAATTAAACTCATACAACCACAAGATAATTCTTTCACATCAACTATTAGAAATAAGCTAATGTGGGGGCTGGATAAAAGAAGTTAATTTACTAGAATAAATATCTAGTTTTTCTATATTTGCACATTATTGATATAATCATGAAAAGATTTAAACTAAATACAGTTCTTCTAATAATTACATTACTTGTATTTAACTTTGCTTCTACTGCTCAACAATTTAAACCAAATACTGAGCTTGGTCTTATTCTAGGAGCTTCATATTATTTAGGTGATCTGAATACTACCCATTTTAACCAATCTTCAGCAACAGCTGGACTTGTAATTAGAAAAAATATAGATAAAAGATTTGTATACAAAGCTGAAGTTATGTACCTAAACATAAAATCTGATGAAAGACAATCTTCAGATACAATTGCACTTAATCGAGGGTTACATTTTAGATCTCCTATTTATGAGCTCTCTGGGCAAATAGAATTCAATTTTCTTCCTTATCAAAGTGGAAACCCATTATACACATGGACTCCATTTGTATATACAGGAATATCTATATTCAGCTTTAATCCCCAAGCTGAAAACATTAATGGAGAGTGGGTTGATTTACAAGAACTTGGCACTGAAGGACAAGGAACAACCACAGAATTTAATGGAAATACTAGATCAAAATACTCTTTGATACAATTTGCAATTCCAATAGGTGGAGGACTTAAAATTGCGGTAAATGAAAATTTTAATATCGTTTTAGAATATGGTGCACGAAAAACTTTTACCGATTATTTAGATGATGTTAGTACTACATATGCAGGTCCAAACATAAATGGATCATGGCCTGTTGAGATGTCTGATCTTGCCCAACAAATGTCTGATCCAAACGGAACTCATGTAAAAGATGAGCAAAGAGGGAATCCAGATAAAAAAGATTGGTATTCATTTGCAGGTATCACCCTCTCATTTAAGCTCAACAACAATACAAAGGATTGTTATCCTTAAATTGTAAATGAGACAAACAATAGATAAAAATAATTTACCAAAACATATTGCCATTACCATGGACGGTAATGGAAGATGGGCAAAATCAAAAGGCAAAATAAGAGCATTCGGTCATAAAAATGGGGTTAAAGCTGTGAGAGAGGCTACTGAGTACGCAACAGAAATTGGAATCAAATATCTAACTTTATATGCCTTTTCTACAGAAAATTGGAATCGACCTAAGCATGAAGTTAATGCGCTGATGGCATTACTAGTTAGTGCAATAAAAAAGGAAACTGCTACTCTAATGAAAAACAACATTAAACTTATTAGTATTGGTGAAATTGATTGTTTACCATCAAAAGCAAAGCAGGAATTATCAGATGCAATTAATAAAACAAAAAATAATACTGCATTAACACTTGTTTTAGCACTAAGTTACAGTGGTAGATGGGAAATAATAAATTCAGTTAAAAATATTATTAAAGACAAAGTAGCTGTTGAGAATATAAACGAGAGCTTATTTAAACAATATTTAACAACTAAAAACGTTCCTGACCCAGAGTTATTAATTAGAACAAGTGGTGAATATAGAATCAGTAATTTCCTATTGTGGCAAATTGCTTATTCCGAACTTTACTTCACAGATACTATGTGGCCTGATTTTACTAAAAAGGAATTAGAAAAAGCAATCTTAAATTATCAAAATAGAGATAGAAGGTTTGGAAAAACAAATGAACAATCACAAAACTAAAACTTTGAAGAAACTTTTAACATTAATATTAGCACTGTCTCATCTAATAATTATAGCTCAAACAAATGAGTTGCTTGATTACTCTACACCAAAAAAATATGAACTTGGTGGAATAGTAATTGAAGGAGCAAATAATCTTAACAATAGTACACTTATTGCAATTACAGAACTTGAAATTGGAAAAGAAATTGAGATTCCTGGTAGTAAAATAACAAAAGCTATTAATAAATTATGGGACCAAGGTTTGTTCTCTAATATAGAAATTTCAATTGATAAAATCGTTGGAGAAACAATATTTATCACAATAAATTTAAAAGAATATCCGAGACTTTCACAATTTAAATTTGAAGGTAAAAAGGTGAGTAAATCTGATGTCACATCACTTAAAGACGAACTTAAATTAATGAGAGGAAGAGTACTTACCCAGAATTTAATCAATAACAGTTTAAATACAATAAAAGACTATTATATTAATAAAGGGTTTTACAATGTAACGGTAGGATATGTTACAAGTAATGATACTTTAGCTAAAAATTCTGAAAAATTAATTTTTAATATTTCAAAAGGTAAAAAAATTAAAATTAAAGATATAATAGTAACTGGAAGGTCTAAAATTTTAAATCTAAAAAAATCACTGTTAAATAATCAAGACTCCGTTTATTGTGTAAGCAATTACAACTTAAAAAAGAGTATGAAAGAAACCAAATCCAAAAGTTTTTGGAGATTTTGGAAAACATCAAAATTTATACAGAATAATTTTGAAGATGATAAGAACAATATTATCGCGAAATATAACGAAATTGGATATAGAGATGCTAGAATAGAGACTGACTCAGTTTACCTTAACAGTGATAACACAATGACAATCGAAATCAGAATAGTTGAAGGTGAGCCATATAGATTTGGGAACATTACTTTTACTGGAAATACTGTATATTCTTCAGAAGAATTATCTCGCCGATTAGGAGTTAAAAACAATGATATTTTTGATCAATCTGTTTTAAATTCAAGATTATTTAGCGATGGATCTGGAAACACGAATGTAAGTTCATTGTATCTTGACGATGGGTATTTATTTTTTAATGCTACACCTGTTGAAATAGCAGCTAATGATAAAAAAATTGATCTTGAAATTAGAATTTTTGAAGGCCAACAAGCTAGAATTAATAAAATTAAGGTAACGGGGAATACAAAGACTAATGATCATGTTATAATGCGTGAGTTAAGAACACGTCCTGGCGATTTATTTAGTCAAACAGATATTCAGAGATCGATGCGTGAATTATCACAAATGCAGTACTTTAATCCTGAAGCATTTGATGTTAAAGTAGAGCCAGATCAAGCAAGAAACTCTGTAGATATTACATATATCGTTGAAGAGAAATCTTCTGATCAAATTCAATTACAAGGTGGTTGGGGGGCAAATCGAATTGTTGGACAACTAGGATTAAGTTTTAATAATTTTTCTACTAGAAATATCTTTAAAAAAGATAAATGGACTCCTCTCCCATCAGGTGACGGACAAATACTTTCATTAACAGCATCATCAAATGGAATTTACTATCAAAACTATAATATTTCTTTTACTGAGCCTTGGCTTGGAGGTAAAAAACCTAATTCTTTATCTATTTCTCTTTACAAATCAATCTCTTCTAATGGTCAGTCAGGAGATGAAAGAGAAGCTATCGAGATTACAGGTTTAACCATTGGTTTAGGTAAAAGATTACAGAAACCAGATGATTATTTTACAATGTATAATGGCATTAACTTTCAACAATATAAACTAATAAATAATAATTCTTTCTTCTCATTTAGTAATGGATTTTCAAACAACGTAAATTATAATATTCGAATTGGTAGAAATTCTGTTGATCAACTAATTTATCCAAGAAGAGGATCTAATTTTTCTCTAAGTTTAAAGATGACTCCCCCGTATTCAATGTTTGATGGTATTAGTGATTACTCCAAAATTTCAGATCAAGAAAAATATTCATGGATTGAATACTATAAATGGAAATTTAAATCCTCATGGTTTTCAGCTTTTACTGACAAATTAGTTCTTAATACTAGAGTAGAAATCGGTTTACTTGGAGCCTATGATAATGACTTAGGAGTCGCTCCTTTTGAAAGATTCTATGTAGGAGGAGATGGTATGAGTGGTATGGGGTATCAATTTGATGGAAGAGAATTAATCTCACTAAGAGGATATAGCAATAATTCTATATCACCACAAACAGGAGCAACAATTTATAATAAATATACTACTGAGTTACGATATGCAATTAACTTAAATCCAAGCTCAACTGTATATGCACTTGGGTTTTTAGAAGCTGGTAACGCATGGGATAGCTTTAATAATTTTAATCCTTTTGGAGTAAAAAGATCAGCTGGTTTTGGTGTGCGAATAATGCTTCCAATGATTGGAATGATGGGACTTGACTATGGGTGGGGACTTGATGATATATTAGGAAATCCTGATGCAAATGGTGGTCAATTTCACTTTTCTATAGGTCAACAATTTTAATTAAATTTGTAAAAAAATATACATGAAAAAATTACTGCTATTATTTATATTTATATATGTTAACCTTACTACAACATTTGCACAAAAATTTGCATATGTCGATACAGATTATATTTTAAATAAAATTCCTGAATTTAAACAGGCTCAAGATAAGTTAGATAATTTCTCTGCTGACTGGCAAGCAGAAATAGAGTCAAAATATGTGGCTGTTGAAAAAATGTATCGAGCCTATCAACAAGAAAAAGTTCTTCTTACTGAAAATATGAAAAGTAAAAGAGAAGAAGCTATAATTACAAAAGAAACTGCCGCAAAAAATTTACAGCAAAAATATTTCGGTCCTGAAGGTCAGCTTTTTACTAAAAGACAAGAGTTAATAACCCCAATTCAAGATAAAATACAAAATGCAATTAAAGAATTAGCAAAAGCAAATAAATATCAAATAGTATTTGATAGCTCAAGCGATTTAATAATGTTGCATAAAGACAATAACCTCGATCAATCTGACAAAGTGTTAGATTTAATGGGGTATTAATAATAACTAAATAACACTAATAAATTACAATGAAAAAAATTACATTTCTAGTCCTAATAAGCTTAATTACTTTAAGTACCTTTTCTCAGAACAAGTTTGGATACATTGATTCTCAAGAACTGTTAATGCTAATGCCAGAAAGAAAAAATGCAGAATCAGAAGTTCAAAATTTTGCTAAAAGCTTAGAATCACAACTTGCTGCAATGACTGCAGAGTATCAAGAAAGTGTTCAAGATTACCAATCAAACGAAGCAAGCTATACTGATTTAATTAAACAAGATAAAATAGCCGAGATAACAGGTCTAGAACAAAGAATTCAGGCCTTTCAGCAAAATGCACAGCAATCACTGCAAAAAAAGGAACAAGAGCTTCTTGAGCCTATTTTATCAAAAGCAAGAAGTGCAATAGAAGAGGTTGCTGTTGAAGGTAACTTTACTTACATTTTTGATAAAAGTGTTGGATCAATTTTATATGCTAAAGAAAGTGAAAATGTATTATCTCTTGTAAAAAAGAAATTAAAATTATAATCTCCAAAGCCACATACTAGATTAAAAAAGCATCAATTGTGATGCTTTTTTTATATATTTAAAAAATGAATAATCAGCCTATTGGAATATTTGATTCTGGAATTGGAGGTTTAACAGTAGCTCATGCAATAAAAAAGATTTTGCCAAATGAAGATATAATTTATTTTGGAGACACTGAACATTTACCTTATGGTGAAAAATCAAAAAAAGCCATTCAGAATTACAGTATAAAAATCACTCAATTCTTATTACATAAAAAATGTAAGATAATAATCATTGCTTGCAATAGTGCTTCTTCTTTAGCATATAAATCAGTAAAAAAAACAGCTAAAAAAATACCCGTTTTTAATGTTATTAATCCTATTGTTGATCATATAGTTAAACAATGTTCTGAATATAATATTGGTGTAATTGGAACAAAAGCAACTATACAATCTAATATTTATGAAACTGAAATAAAAACACTTTGCAAGTCAGCAAAAGTTTCATCATTAACAACTCCTCTTTTAGCTCCTATGATTGAGGAAGGCTTTATAAATGATGATATTAGCCAGACAGTTATAGCAAATTATTTAGCAAACAAAAAATTAGCTAATATTGAACATTTGATATTAGCATGTACACATTATCCATTAATTCGTCATAAAATAAACGAATATTATAAAGGAAAAGTAAATGTTATTGATTCAGCAAATATAGTAGCTAAGCACATTGCAGAACAACTTGAAAAAAATGATATACTGAGTAATAGTAAAAAAAATAAACATCAATTTTATGTTTCAAACTTTACGAAATCATTTGAAGAAAGTGCTAATTTCTTTTTTAAGGAATATATTAAATTAGAAGAAGTAAACATTTGAAATTAATCTTTAAACCAAGAAGAGTATATTAAATAATTTTTGGATATTCCTTTAATCAAGCGACCTGTTTGTTCACTATTTAACTCCTTTACTTTTTTGGCAGGGACACCAGCAAAAATACTGCCAGATTCAACTCGAGTTCCTTCAAGAACAACTGCTCCGGCTGCAATTATAGTATTACTCTCAATTATTGCACCATCCATTACAATTGCACCAATGCCTACAAGAACATTATCATTAATAATACAACCATGAACTACAGCATTATGTCCTATAGAGATATTATTACCTAAAATCGTTTTAAACTTTTTAAATGTACAATGGATTACTGCTCCATCTTGAATATTTACATTGTTACCAATTCTAATTGAATTTACATCTCCCCTAATCACAGCTGCAAACCAGATACTACAATTATTTCCTATAATTACATCACCAACAATAGTTGAGTTTTCTGCTTTATAAACATTATCCCCAAAAATTGGTGTTTTACCTTTTACACTTTTTATTAATGCCATCATTAAATTGTTTGTATTTTTGACAAAAATAAACATTATGAATTATAGTATTTATGCTGAAAGCACACCTAATCCTGAAGTGATGAAATTTGTTTCAAATAGAATGCTTGCAGATAAAAGTATTGAGATTAAAAATGTTGGGGAAGCGCATGGCATATCTATAGCAATTGAATTATTAAAATTTCCCTTTGTTGAAAGTATCTACATGAGTTCTAATTTTATCTCTATAACAAAAAATAAAAATTTAGAATGGGAAAGTATTGCGATGCAGTTAAGAATATTTATTACAGAACATCTAAATAGTAATGAAATAACAAACCATACAAAGGATATTAAAGTTGCAAAAGAAAATACTATAAATAATAAACAGTACGCAAATAGCCGAGTATTAACTCAAAAAGAAAAAGAGGTTGAAGCCATATTAAATGAATACATTGCTCCAGCTGTAGAATCTGATGGTGGAGCTATTACTTTAAACTATTATAAAGAGAATATTGTTTGTGTAGATCTCAAAGGAGCTTGTAGTGGCTGTCCGTCTTCGACAAGCACTTTAAAAGGAGGTATCGAAACATTGTTGAGGCAAAAGATAAGTCCAGAAATAGAAGTTATTGCTAATGAAGAGTAATCTATTACTTTTATTTTGTTTAGTTTTTTTTTGTAAAGTTAATGGACAAAATAATTTAACGACTTTTGGAATACAATACAAACCTATAATACCTTCATTATACTTTAATTCTTCACACTTTCAAGAAGAAATTAACTTTTTTACTTTTAATTTAAAACCAGGATATAGTTACTCACTTGGAATGTTATTGAGACAAAAGGTTAATCAAACTTTCTCAATTGAATCTGGAATTAATTATATACAGAGGAACTATTCGCTTTCTATTGATAACATTCAAATTGATAATGATGAAACATTTTTTGGACTAAGATCATATGAACTACCAATTCAATTACTTACCTATGTTCAGATTAAAGAATTGTGGTATCTAAATGTTGCATTTGGATTATCCTACAATATTCAAACATCAGATATTTTATCTTATGGTAATATGTCTGATAATTTTATTCAAAATACCTATAGAAAAACAGGTAGCTATATAGCTTTGCTAGCTAATTTAGGCATTGAATATAGATCGTCTGAAAGTGGATACTATTATTTTGGAACTAGTCTTCATAGGCCGTGGACTGAATTAGGCAGAATTTATCCTGAGTACAAAGACAATAATGCTAATTTTAATAATGTAGATTTTAAAGATAAATACTATTTAGAATTAATAGGCTCTTTTGTAACTTTAGACTTTCGATATTTTTTTGGAGAATAACTTTTTCTAAAAAATATTTTTATAAAAGAAACTAGGCGTGCAATTTCTCTTTTTTGAGCATTAACTCATCTTCAGTTTCAACATTATCAGTGTCATCTATACAACAATCAACAGGACAGACAGCAGCACATTGTGGCTCGTCATGAAAACCGATACATTCAGTACATTTATCAGTTGCGATATAAAAGAATTCATCAGAGAAACCTCCATCTTCTCTTTCTGTATTATCATTCATCGTAGTACCATCTGAAAATTTCCACGCTTGTTCAGGAGAATAAATTGCATTATTTGGACATTCGGGTTCGCATGCCTCGCAATTTATACAGTCATCTGTTATTTTAATAGCCATATCATTAATTTAAAACACAAAAATAAGTCTTTTTTATTAAGTAATCACATGTAGAATTAATTTAAATTGATTCTGTATGGCAACAAAACAACAAAAAAACATCGTGTTATAAAGAAGCTTTGTATTTTTGTTAAATAAAAAGGTGCAAAGTAAAATTATGAATAATTCAAAAGTTGTTGATTTAGAAAAAGTAGTAATCAAATTTGCAGGTGACTCTGGTGATGGTATGCAACTTACCGGAACCCAATTTACAGACACTTCCGCTTTACTTGGAAATGATTTAGCAACTTTTCCTGATTATCCTGCTGAAATTAGAGCCCCTCAAGGAACTGTAGCTGGAGTTTCAGGATTTCAAATTCATATTGGAAGAATAGATATCAATACTCCTGGAGACATAGCAGATGTTTTGGTAGCTATGAATCCAGCTGCTTTGAAAGCTAATAAAAATTTCATTAAAAAAGGAGGAAGTATAATTGTAAATATTGACAGCTTCAATCAGAGAGATTTTGACAAAGCTGGATACGAAAAATCACCACTTGAAGATAACTCATTTGAAGGATACAATATAATTGAAGCTCCGATAACAAAACTCACAAGAGAGACACTTAAAGATTCTAAACTAGACGGTAAGAGTATTGGAAGAGCAAAAAATATGTTTGCACTTGGGATTGTATATTGGATGTTTAATAGACCTATGCAACAAACAGAATCTTTCTTAAAAGCAAAATTTAAGAAATCACCAGAGCTAGTTGAAGCAAATATTAAAGTTATGCATGCAGGATATAATTTTGCAGATACAATTGAAGCTCTTTCATCTTCTTACACTGTTTTATCAGCTAAGCTTCCTAAAGGTACATATAGAAATGTTATGGGGAATCAAGCTATGTCTTGGGGCTTTCTGGCAGCAGCTGAAAATGCAAAGAAAGAGTTATTTTTAGGGTCATACCCTATAACACCTGCATCAGATATTTTACATGAACTTGCAAAACATAAGAATTTAGGAGTTAAAACCTTCCAAGCTGAAGATGAAATTGCAGGAATATGTTCGGCAATAGGAGCAAGTTTTTGTGGTAGCCTTGCTATTACAACAACATCAGGACCTGGATTAGCGCTAAAAGGAGAAGCCATTGGATTAGCAATAATGACTGAGCTCCCACTGGTTGTTGTTGATGTACAAAGAGGAGGCCCATCAACTGGATTGCCTACAAAAACAGAACAATCTGACTTAATGCAAGCTCTTTATGGAAGAAATGGGGAAAGCCCCGCTGTTGTTTTAGCATCTTCTACACCTGCAAATTGTTTTGATTGGGCTTATCAAGCTTCAAAAATAACTTTGGAGCATAATACACCTGTCATCTTATTATCTGATGGATATTTGGGTAATGGTGCTGAACCATGGAAGATAAAATCCACAAATGATATGCCTAAAATTAATCCAAATGTTGCTAAAGAAGAAGATAATTATTTCCCGTATGCAAGAGATAAAAAAACATTTTCTAGAAAGATTGCAATTCCTGGAACAAAAGGATTAGAACATAGACTTGGAGGGTTAGAAAAGGAGGATATAACAGGCAACGTATCTTATGATCCAGAAAATCATGAAAAAATGTGTAAAATTCGTTCTGAAAAAATAAATCGTCTTTCTAACATAATACCGGAGCAAAAAATATATGGGAAAGAAAGCGGAAATTTATTAGTCGTTGGCTGGGGAGGGACATTTGGATCACTATACTCAGCAGTTGGAGCATTGCTTAAAGATGACAATAGTGTTGGATTATGTCATTTTAATTATATTAATCCTCTTCCAAGTAATACTAAAGAAATCTTATCAAAATTTAAAAGAATTGTAGTTTGCGAACTGAATGCAGGACAATTTGCAAATTATTTAAGAATGAACTTTCAGGGATTTGTTTTTGAACAATACAACAAGCTTCAGGGGTTTCCATTTACATCTATAGAATTAGAAGCACATTTTAAATCACTATTATCAAAATAATGGAAAAACTAACAAATAAAGACTTTTCAAGCGATCAAGAGGTTAGGTGGTGTCCTGGTTGTGGTGATTATGCAATATTAAGAGCTATGCAGAAATCATTGCCTTTACTTAATAGAAAAAAAGAAGATTTCATTTTTATTTCTGGAATTGGATGCTCATCTAGATTTCCTTATTATATGGATACTTATGGATTTCATAGTATTCATGGAAGAGCCCCAGCATTCGCAACCGGAATGAAATTAGCAAATCCTAATCTAAGTGTCTGGCAAATCACTGGAGATGGGGACGCATTAGCAATAGGAGGAAATCATTTTATACATGCTTTAAGAAGAAATATTGATATTAATATTCTTCTTTTTAATAATGAAATATATGGATTAACTAAAGGTCAATTTTCTCCAACTTCTAAAAAAGGAATTAAAACAAAATCAAATCCTCACGGTACAACTGACGAACCTTTCTCCCCATCAGATTTATCATTAGGAGCAAAGAGTTCCTTTTTTGCTAGAGTTGTTGACACTAATCCAAAATTGATGCAAAAAATATTTGTTGAAGCTGAAGCTCATAAAGGGACATCTTTAATAGAAATATTGCAAAACTGTGTTATTTTTAATGATAAAACTTTTTCATCAATTACTGGAAAAGAAGTTAAAAAAGATGCTCAATTGATATTAGAACATGGTAAGCCAATTTTATATGGGGATACAATGAATAAAGGAATAGTACTAAATAAGTTTAAACTTGAAACAGTTATAATAGGTGAAAATGGGATAACTATAGATGATATATTAGTACATGATGCTTATGAACAAGATTCTACCTTACATGCAATGTTAGCAAGAATGAGACCCCCAGAATTTCCAGCAGCTTTAGGAGTAATTAGATCTGTAAAAAGATCTACTTTTGATAGTGACATGAATTCTCAAATAGATTATGAGAAAAGAAATGCAAAATTTAATAACGTAAACGAATTGTTATTTTCTGGTGATACTTGGAATGTTTAATCAAATAGAAATTTTATTTACAAACCTAGATAATTTTCTGCATCTCCACCCATTAATAACTCAACTGGGTTTTCTAAGCATTCTTTAACTTTTACTAAAAAGCCAACTGACTCTCTTCCATCAATTACTCTATGGTCATATGAGAGTGCAACATACATAATAGGTCTTATTTTAACCTCTCCATCAATTGCCATTGGTCTTTCAAGAATATTATGCATGCCCAATATAGCAGATTGGGGGGGATTTATAATTGGTGTTGAAAGCATTGAACCAAAGACACCTCCATTAGTAATTGTAAAAGTACCTCCCAGCATTTCATTTATAGTTAATCTGCCATCACGAGCTTTAATTGCCAATCTCTTTATCTCAGATTCAATTTCTTGAAAATTAAGCAATTCAGCATTTCTTATAACTGGAACCATCAAACCTTTAGGTGCGCTTACTGCAATACCAATATCAGTGTAATTATGATGAATTATTTCATTTTTATCAATCATTGAATTAACATCTGGAAATGCCTTTAATGCAATGGTAACTGATTTAGTGAAAAATGACATGAAACCTAATCCTACATCATATTTATCTTTAAATTTATCTTTATATTTTTTTCTTATTTCAAAAATTTTAGTCATGTCGACTTCATTAAAAGTAGTTAACATGGCTGTTTCATTCTTGACAGCAACTAATCTGCTTGCAATTTTTCTTCTTAGTGTTGACATTTTTTTCCTTGAAGTGCCTCGTGGACCACTTTCTGAGACGACCCCGACTGCATCTAAGACATCATTTTTAGTGATTTTACCTAACTCTCCTGTACCCTTAACCTCATTTTCAGATATCTCTAAATCACTAATTATTGCAGATGCTAACGGTGTCGCTTTCTTTAAAGTTGCTTGTTTTTTAATTATATCATTACTTTTAATTTCAGCAGAATCCTTATCTTTCAAAAAGGTTTCTTTACTTTCACCAATAATTGACGTATCAATAGTACAAACAATATCTCCTACAGCTACAGTTTCACCTTCATTAACAATAATGGTTATCTTTCCACTTTGCTCTGCGGGTAATTCTAAAGTTGCCTTGTCTGAATCTATTTCAGCTATAGATTGATCTTTCTCAACGTAATCTCCATCCTTGACAAGCCATTCAGCTATCTCAACTTCAGATATTGATTCTCCTGGACTTGGTACTTTCATTTCTAATAACATAATATCTAATCTTTTATATAGAAAAATTCACAGTATTTAAAATATGAATACACGCTACTGTAGACTTATCATTAAATTTATTTTTTAACATAAACACTGATTTTTTTCTAATGTAAAACTTTATTTTTTAGTTTGTAATTAATAATTATAAAAAAACCTTATTAATAATTTCTTCCTGTTGAATATTAGATTTCTTGCTAGAACCACTTGCAGTAGCAGCAGAAAATTTTCTTGCAATTACTTGTATATCATATTCCCTTAATTCTTGTAGAATATATGACCATGCTCCCATATTCTGTGGTTCCTCTTGAACCCAGATAAGTTCTTTATAATCATACTTATTTAAGATTTTCTTTATTTTTTCTATGTTTAATGGAAATAACTGCTCAATTCTTATAATAGCAATATGATTAGCAGCTAAATTTTGTTTTCGATCTAATAACTCAAAGTAAATTTTACCGCTACAAAAAACTAACTTGTCGATTAGATTTAATGATTGTGTATCATCAATTACCGTTTCAAAACATCCATTTACTAAATCTGAGACAGAAGACCTACATTGTGGATGCCTAAGCAAACTTTTCGGAGTAAAAACAACAAGTGGTTTTCTATAATTTCTCTTTAATTGTCTTCTTATTAAATGATAAAAATTAGCAGGAGTGGTACAATTTACAATCTGCATATTATATTTTGCACACATTTGTAAATATCGTTCTATTCTTGCTGAAGAATGCTCTGCTCCTTGACCCTCATATCCATGTGGCAATAGAATTACCAAGCCGCTCATTACTTTCCATTTGTCTTCAGCACATGAAATGAACTGATCAATAAGAATCTGAGCTCCATTTGAAAAATCTCCAAATTGTGCCTCCCAGATTGTAAGTGCATCAGGGCGAGTAATAGAATAACCATAATCAAATCCTAAAACACCATATTCTGAAAGTAAAGAATTATATGCTACAAAATTTGTATCGCTATTAATATTATCTAATGGACATACTTCCTCTTCAGATTGTTCAACTTTTAGCACCGCATGTCTATGAGAAAAAGTACCTCTTTCAACATCTTGACCGCTTAGTCGAACATCATGCCCTTCATCTAGCAATGATGCGTACGCTAGTAATTCACCCATAGCCCAATCTAAAGAATCTAACTGTTCAATCATTTTTTTTCGATCCAGAAGTAGCTTTCTTGTTTTTTTAAATAATTGATCTGATTTTGGAAATTCGTAAAGAGATTTAGCTAATAATCTGATTTTTTTCTCAGTAAGATTAGAGTTTTTCACTATTTTAAAAGTGGGAATAAAATTTCTTTTAATATCACTCCACTCATCCTTGAGAAATCTTGTGATTTTAGCTTTTTTAATTTCTTTTGCTTCATCAAACCTTTCTTGAAGTAGGTTTTGGAACTTTTTCTCTAACTCTTTTGCTATACTATTTTCAACAACACCCTCACTTAATAGTTTCTGAATATAGATTTCACGAGGATTCTTATGTTTAGAAATTGTTTCGTACAATTTTGGCTGAGTAAATCTTGGCTCATCTCCTTCATTATGTCCATATTTTCTATAACATAACAAATCAATAAAAATATCTTTTTTATATTTTTGTCTATATTCTACAGCTAGTTGTAATGAATGAACTACAGCCTCGACATCATCACCATTGACATGTATGACGGGTGATAATGTCACTTTTGCAATATCTGTACAGTATGTACTCGACCTTGCATCTAAATAATTAGTAGTAAAACCTACCTGATTATTAACAGCAATATGAATAGTTCCACCAGTTTTATAACCATCTAATTGAGCCATTTGAATAACTTCATACACAACTCCTTGTCCTGCAAGAGCAGCATCACCATGAAGTAAAATCGGTAATATTTTTGTCGTATCACTATTATATTTACTGTCAAGTTTAGCTCTTGTTATTCCTTGTACCACAGGGTTAACTGCTTCTAAATGTGATGGATTTGGAGTTAAGTTTAATTTAACGTTTCTGCCATTATTACATTTTTGGAATGATGTAAATCCAAGATGATATTTTACATCTCCTGAAATTAGATCATCTTCATACATGTTACCTTCAAATTCTGAAAAAATCTCTTTGTAAGTTTTATTAAAAATATTTGCTAAAACATTTAATCGTCCTCGATGAGCCATACCCATTACAAATTCTTCAACGCCTAGTTTTGAACTATGTTCAACAAGTGCGTCTAAAGCTGGTATAAGTGATTCTGCTCCTTCTAAAGAGAATCTTTTTTGACCTACAAACTTTTTATGCAAGAAATTTTCAAATGCTACTGCCTGATTTAATTTATGTAGTATGTGTTCTTTTTCATTAGATTTGAAATCTGGTGTATTTGAATTTTTATGCAATCTTTCTTTAATCCAATTAATTTCTTCAGGATCTCTAATATACATGTATTCAATACCAATAGACTGACAATATACCTTCTGTAAATGTTTAATAATTGTTTCCAAAGAAGAAGGCCCAATTCCAACTAGTGTTCCGGCTTGAAATTCAGCTTTTAAATCTGATTCCTCTAAACCAAAATTTTTATAATCTAAAGTGGGTGTATACTTTCTTCTTTCTCTAACAGGATTAGTTTTAGTAAATAAATGTCCGCTTTTTCTATATGCATCTATTAAGTTGATTACCTTAAATTCTTTTTGAAAATATTGTGGGATATCATCATCAGAGTAAACCTCCTTTGCAAAATCATATCCTTTAAAAAAATGACTCCATTCTTTGTCTATACTCTGGGGGTCTAGTGTAAATTTTTCATACAATGCTTCAATCATCTTTGTATGTGCAGAGCCTAAGAATGAGAAATTATCCATTATAAAATGCAAAAAATTTTATACAAAATTATCTATTTTTTATGATATACAGCAGATAAATTAATAAAGTATTTGTGTTAAACATTAACATCTACCTATCCCTTTGCATTAATTTATCAGCAAAATCAATTAATGGGGATTTCTTATCAGAATCAATGGCATCTAAATGCTTCATTGCCTTAATATAATATGCCTTCATAAGGTCTAAAGTGTGTTTCTTAATATTCAAGTCAAGAAAAATATTTTTAACTTTCTCAACTTTTGTATCATATTCATCTTTACTTGTATATAATTTTTTTAATTTCAATTTAGTAGAAATGTCAGATATTTGAAGTGCTTTTAAATATAAAAAAGTCTTTTTATTAGCAAGAATATCTCCACCTATTTTTTTTCCAAATAATTTAGATGTGCCAAAAACATCCAATAAATCATCTTTTAATTGAAATGCAATCCCCATATTGAGCCCAAATTCATAAAGATGGTTTTGATCTTTATCATTGGCATCAGCTAAAACAGCACCAATCTTTAAGGATGCAGCTAGAAGTACAGCAGTTTTAAATTCAATCATCTTCATATAATCAATTAAAAGAACATCATCTGTAGATTCAAAATCCATATCCCATTGTTGCCCCTCACATACTTCAATAGCTGCTTTATTAAATATATTTAATATAGTTTTTAAATATTTAGATTCTACTTGAGTTAGTAGTTGATAAGCGTGAATCATCATTACATCACCAGATAAAATAGCAATATTATTATTCCATTTTTTATGCACAGTAATTTTTCCTCTTCTTAAAGGAGCCTTGTCCATGATATCATCATGAAGTAAAGTAAAATTATGAAAGATCTCAATAGCTTTTGCTGGTGAAAATGCTCTCTCAATATTATCGTTAAAAAGTTGATATGAGATTAACAATAAAATAGGCCTGATTCGTTTGCCACCAAATTCCATTGTATATTCAATTGGTGAATAGAGATTTTCTGGATCTTTAAGATAAGAAGTATTATTAATCTCAGCTTCAATAATTTCTGCAATTTGTGATAAATCTTTCACTAAATATTTGCTAATCTAATTAAATAATCTCCATAGCCACTTTTAGACAGTGGTTTGGCAATTTCAAGTAATTTTTCTTTATCAATATACCCCATTCTAAATGCAGCTTCTTCAATACAACCAATTTTTCTACCTTGCCTTTCCTCAATTAATTGAACATACTGATTAGCTTGCATTAAAGATGAGAATGTTCCTGTATCAAGCCATGTCGTACCTCTACCTAGCAACTTAACATTTAGTTTTCCTTGTTTTAGATATTCTTTGTTAATATCTGTTATTTCATATTCGCCTCTTTTTGATGGTTTTATATTTTTGGCAATTTTAACAACAGAGTTTTTATAAAAATAAAGTCCAGGGACAGCATAATTAGATTTAGGGACAGAGGGTTTCTCATCTAAAGAGAGTGCATAAAAATCTTTATCAAATTCTACAACACCATATCTTTGGGGATCATTAACATGATACCCAAAGATGGTTGCTCCAGTAACCTCTCTACATTCCTGAAGTGTTTTTATTTTCATTTGAAAAATATTATCACCTAAAATTAAACAAACATCATCGTCTCCAATAAACTCTTCACCTATTAAAAAGGCCTGTGCTAATCCATTTGGAATTTCCTGAGCTTTATACTCAATATTACATCCAATTTGCGTTCCGTTTCCTAATAATTTTTTAAATAGTGGCAAATCGTGGGGAGTAGAAATAATTAGTATTTCATTAATACCAGAATACATTAAAGTTGACAATGGATAATAAATCATTGGCTTATCGTATACAGGCATCAATTGTTTACTAATTGCTAAAGTAAGTGGATGTAGTCTTGTCCCTGATCCTCCTGCTAAAATGATTCCTTTCAAAGTCGTGTTTCTTTAATTATACAGTCATAATATCTGATTCCTTTTTAGAATAGATATTATCAATTTTACCAGAATAAATATTAGTTAGCTCCTGAACTGAATTCTCTGCATCTCGAACAATATCTTCAGACAAACCATCTTTACCAAGTTTTTTCATTTCATCGTTTGCTTTTTGTCTAATATTTCTAATGCTAACTTTTGCATTCTCTATTTCAGATTTTGCCTGTCTAACAAGTGCTTTTCGTCTTTCTTCAGTTAAAGGTGGTACATTGATTATGACTTTTTCTCCATTATTAGATGGGTTAAAACCTAAATTTGCCTCAGTTATAGCATTTTCTATCTCAGCTATCAAACTTTTATCAAAAGGCTGAACAGAAATAGTCTGAGCATCTGTTGTAGATACATTTGCAGCTTGAGATAATGGAGTTTGAACTCCATAATAATCAACTTTTACTGTACTAAGCATTTGTGGATTAGCTTTTCCAGCTCTTATTTTTGATAATGCTATTTCAAGTCTAGAAATTGATTCTAACATCGAATCTTTTGCTATGTCTAAATTTATTTGAACCTCCTCTGTCATATATTATTTTTTTAATGATTAACTAAAGTTCCTACATCTTCACCCTCACAAATTCGTGTAAGACTTCCTTCTACATTCATGTTAAACACTTTAATTGGCAAGTTGTTTTCCTGACATAATGTAAATGCAGTTAAGTCCATAATATTCAATTTTTTCTCTAACACTTCAGTAAAAGTTATAGTATTGAATTTTTTTGCCGAAGAAACCTTTTCTGGGTCTTCAGTATAAATGCCATCAACTCTTGTTCCTTTTAGAATAATATCTGCTTCTATTTCAATTGCTCTTAAAGTAGCGGCAGTATCTGTTGTGAAATAAGGATTTCCTGTTCCTCCTCCAAAAATAACAACTCTACCTTTTTGGAGATGTCTCATAGCCTTCCTTCTAATATACGGTTCAGCAACCTGTTCCATTCTAATAGCTGTTAGTAATCTAGTTTCTATATTTATTGATTCTAATGCAGATTGTAATGCCATACCGTTAATTATAGTAGCAAGCATTCCCATGTGATCACCTTGTACGCGATCAAATCCGGCCCCCTCAGATTGAATACCTCGGTAAATATTACCTCCTCCTATGACAACAGCAACTTCAACATTTTTAGCTACAATGCTAGAAATATCATTAGCATATTTGCTCAACATCTTTGGGTCAATACCATATTCCCCATTCCCCATAAGAGATTCTCCGCTAAGCTTTAATAGTATTCTTTTATATTCCATGTCTTTAAAAGTTTTTCAAAGATAACTATTTGATTTAATTAAGATAATTAAAATCATGACATAAAAAAACCACTCTAGAAGAGTGGTTTTTTTTACTTTTTAAAAGTAATTATCCTAGTGAAACTTTTTTAAATTCAGTAACATTAACTTCTCCATATGTAGAAATATATTCAGAAACATTTTTTGATTCATCCTTTATAAATTTCTGATCAAGTAGACACATTTCTTGATCAAGCGTAGTATTATCTGAAATAAATCTATCAATTTTACCAGGCACAATCTTATCCCAAATATGTTCTGGTTTACCTTCAGATTTAAGTTCGGCCTCAATAGTAGATTTTGCATTTTTAATAACCTCATCTGTTAATTGCAACATTGATATGTAAAGAGGTATATTCTTTAGTGTTTTACCTAATCTACCTAACTCAACATTTTCCTTTTCGATAACAGCTATCCTCGCTTCAGTTTCAGATACAACAAAATTTGGATCAAAATCTTTATAAGATAATGTTGTTGCGCCCATAGATGCAATTTGCATGGCAAGATCTTTTGACAATTCAGCTTCACCATCAACATTACTATCAAGACCAACTATTACTGAAATTTTATTACCGTGAGTATACGATCCAACATAATCAGCTTCTACTCTTTCGAAACCAGAAATTTCTAACTTTTCACCTATAACACCAGTTTGCTCTATTAGCTTTTCTGAAACAGTCATTTCTCCAAAATCTGCATTAAGAAATGATTCTTTATCATTATGATTTATTGCAATATTTACAAACTCAGTTGCTAAACTTTTGTATGAATCATTCTTTGCAACAAAATCAGTTTCACATGCTAATACAATCGCAACACCAATTGTATTAGTATCATTAATCTTTGTAATTGCAATTCCTTCACTAGCTTGACGATCTGCACGTTTAGCAGCTACTTTTTGCCCTTTTTTTCTTAGGACGTCAATAGCAACGTCAAAGTCTCCTTCAGCTTCTACTAATGCTTTTTTACAATCCATCATACCAGCACCAGTTTGTTTTCTTAGTTTTGCTACATCAGCAGCTTTAATATTTACCATTATTATAAGGTTGTATTTTAAGTTTTATCTATTCTTTTTCTTCAGTAATTTGCTTTGCCTTTTCTTTCTTTTCTTCATCTTTAGCTTGTTGTTCAGCTCCTCTTTCCTCAAGTCCTTCAGCAACAGCTTGTTTTATTATTGATAAGATACATTCGATAGATTTGGATGCATCATCGTTTGATGGTATAGGAAAGTTTATCATCTTTGGATTAGTATTAGTATCGTTCATTGCGAAAGTTCTAATACCTAAAGTATTTGCCTCAGCTACAGCAATATTTTCCTTGTTAGTATCAACAACAAAGATAGCCTCAGGCATTCTCGTCATCTTAACAATACTACCAAGATTTAACTCAAGCTTAGCTCTCTGTCTATCTATTTGTAATCTTTCTCTTTTGGATAAACTATCAAACGTTCCATCAACTTTCATCTTATCAATTGTTTGCATCTTCTTAATTGATTTTCTGATCGTCGCAAAATTTGTGAGTAAACCACCAGGCCACCTTTCAGTAATGTAGGGCATATTTAAAGCTTGAGCTGTTTCAGCTATAATACCTTTTGCTTGCTTTTTTGTTGCAACAAAAAGTATTTTTTTTCCAGATTTAGCAATTTGTTTCATTGCACTTGCAGCATCTTCTATCATTGCTACTGTTTTATTTAAATCGATAATATGGATTCCATTTCTTTCCATAAAAACATATGGAGCCATAGCTGGATTATACTTTTTCTTTAGGTGTCCAAAATGAACCCCTGCACTTAATAATTCTTTAAAATTTGTTCTTGACATGTTTACTTTCTTTTAGTTCGTTAAGCAACTGTATGGTAGAAGTCTATAACTTGTCCAAACAGTTTAGATGCTAAACATTTATTAATAAATTGGTTTGTATTATCTTTTAACCCACTGGAATTTTTTCCTAGCTTTTTTCTGTCCTGGTTTTTTTCTTTCAACTACTCTAGCATCTCTTGTTAATAAACCTTCTGCTTTTAGCGCAGGACGATTTTCTTGGTCAAGCTCGCACAAAGCCCTTGATATCGCAAGTCTTATTGCCTCTGCCTGTCCTGTTGTACCTCCACCATCAACATTAACCTTAACATCAAATTTGTTAGCAACTTCAGAAACTTTAAATGGCTGCTCTAGCTTATATTGCATTGTGTCAACTGGAAAATATTCTTTAAAGTCTTTTCCGTTAACAGTTATCTTGCCTTTTCCTTTTGAAAGATATATTCTAGCTACTGCTTCTTTCCTTCTTCCTATTGTGTGAATTGTATCCATAATTTATTTCAAATCGTTTAAGTTAAGCACTTTTGGCTTTTGTGCCTCGTGATCATGTTTACCTTGTGCATAAATAAAACAATTTCTTAAAATTGCGGCACCAAGTTTATTTTTAGGTAACATGCCTTTGACAGCATGTCTTACAACAGAAGTTTCGTCTTTAGCTAACATCTCAGATGGCGAAATTCTTTTTTGTCCACCTGGATATCCTGTGTGAGAAAAAATCTGTCTATCTGACATTTTATTTCCACTCATTACAATTTTACCAGCATTGACAATGATGACATTGTCACCACAATCTGCATGAGGAGTAAAATTAGTTTTATATTTTCCTCTTAAAACCTTTGCAACTTTCGATGCCATTCTTCCAAGAGTTTGTCCCTCAGCATCAACAACAAACCATTCTTTATTGGCTGTTTCCTTGTTGGCTGATAATGTTTTGTAACTTAATGTATCCACTGTATATATGTTTTTATTACTTCTTCAAAGGGCTGCAAAATTACACTTTTTTATATTTCTGCAAAATATTATTAGCCATTATTACTGTAATACATTAAGCTCCCTTCCAATCTTAACAAAGGCTAGAATTGCTTTATCTAAATCTTCTAAAGTATGATCTGCAGATATTTGGACTCTAATTCTTGCTTGTCCCTTAGCTACAACAGGGAAGAAAAACCCAATTACATAAATCCCTAAATTTAATAGTCTATTAGACATTTCCTGAGCTAAATTTGCATCATATAACATCACAGGAACTATGGGGTGAACCCCTTCCTTAATATCAAATCCAACTTCAGTCATTCGTAATCTAAAATAGGATGTGTTTTTTTCAAGTTTATCGCGCAAATTTGTGGTACTTGATAATAAATCTATAACCTTTGTTGCAGCGCCAACTATAGATGGTGCCAATGAATTAGAAAAAAGATAAGGACGTGATCTTTGTCTAAGAATATCAATAATCTCTTTTTTACCTGATGTGAATCCACCCATTGCACCACCTAATGCTTTTCCTAAGGTAGATGTAATAATATCAACTCTTCCCATTACCCTACAGTGTTCATGTGTTCCTCTTCCAGTTTTACCAACAAAACCTGTAGAGTGAGAATCATCTACCATCACAAGTGCGTTATATTTCTCAGCCAAGTCACATATCTTATCTAATTGTGCTATTGTTCCGTCCATGGAAAAAACACCGTCTGTTACAATAATCCGATTCCTATATTCTTGAGCTTTTATTAGTTGAGCTTCCAAATCACTCATGTCATTATTTGCATAACGATAACGAGCCGCCTTACAAAGGCGCACTCCATCAATAATTGAAGCGTGATTTAAAGAATCAGAAATAATAGCATCTTCTTTATCAAACAATGGCTCAAAAACCCCACCGTTAGCATCAAAGGCGGCAGCATATAATATAGTGTCTTCTACTTGCAAAAAATCAGAAATTTTATTTTCTAAATTTTTATGAATATCCTGTGTTCCGCATATAAATCGAACAGATGACATTCCATAGCCATGAGAATCTAAAGTGTCTTTTGCGGCTTGAATTACTTCTGGGTGTGAAGATAATCCTAAATAATTATTAGCACAAAAATTAAGAACATTTTCTCCAGTACTTACCTTAATATTTGCTCCTTGAGGTGTTGTAATTATTCGTTCTTTTTTGTATAATCCTTCTGATTTGATATTTGATAACTCTTTTTCTAATAGAGTTTTAAGATTTCCATACATAAATTGTTTTTTAGATTGCCAAAAATACACAAATAAAAAAGGAGGCAAAGCCTCCTTTTTAACACATTATATAATTTAAACTATACTAGTCCTTGATCTAACATAGCATCTGCTACCTTTACAAAACCTGCAATATTAGCTCCTTTAACATAATCCACATATTGGCCTTCAGTGCCATATTTGATGCATGAAGTATGGATATCTTGCATAATCTGTTTCAATTTAGCATCAACTTCTTCTCTAGTCCAGTTCATTCTAAGTGAGTTTTGACTCATCTCCAAGCCTGAAGTGGCAACCCCGCCAGCGTTAGAGGCTTTACCAGGAGCAAATAATATTTTTGCCTCTTGAAATACTGCAATAGCTTCAGGAGTAGAAGGCATATTAGCTCCTTCTGAAACTAAAATGCAGCCATTTGCTACCAAATCTTTTGCTTCATCTTCATTCAATTCATTTTGTGTTGCACAAGGCAAGGCAATATCACAATTTACTGACCATGGTCTTCCAGCATAAAATTCACAACCAAATTTTTCAGCATATTCCTTAACTCTTCCTCTTCTTACATTCTTAAGCTCCATTATAAAAGCTAATTTTTTAGCATCAATTCCGTTAACATCATAAATATACCCGGATGAATCAGAAAGAGTAACAACCTTAGCTCCTAATTCTGTTGCTTTTTGACAAGCATATTGTGCTACATTTCCAGATCCTGAAATTGCAACTGTTTTTCCATTAAAAGAATCTCCTTTAACAGCTAACATATTTTGTGCAAAGTAAACATTCCCATATCCTGTAGCTTCAGGACGAATTAAAGAGCCTCCCCAATTAATTCCCTTTCCAGTTAACACTCCTGTAAATTCGTTCTGAATTCTTTTATACTGACCAAACATGAAGCCGATTTCTCTTCCTCCAACGCCAATGTCACCCGCTGGAACATCAGTGTTAGCACCAATATGACGATATAATTCTGTCATAAAAGACTGACAAAACTTCATAACTTCATTATCAGATTTCCCTTTTGGATTGAAATCAGCCCCACCTTTTCCACCTCCCATTGGAAGCGTAGTTAAAGAGTTTTTGTAAACCTGCTCAAATCCTAAGAATTTAAGTATTGATAGATTTACAGAAGGATGAAATCGCAAACCACCCTTGTAAGGACCAATTGCTGAATTAAATTCAACTCTATAGCCTCTATTAACTTGAGTATTTCCTTTATCGTCAAGCCAAGGGACTCTAAACATTAAAACTCTTTCAGGTTCTACCATTCTCTCTAAAAGCATTTTATCGTTATATTTTGGCGTTTTATCCATAAAAGGAATAACTGCTTCAGCAACTTCTTCAACAGCTTGTAAAAATTCTATTTCATTCGGATTCTTTTGCCTCACTTCTTGCATAAAATCCTGAATCTTTTTTTCCATTTTTAAATATTTTATTTAGTTATTTTGAAAGATAAATTTTGGCAAATGTATATTTATTTTTTAAAAACTGACGGACTAAACTACTACTTATTTAACTTCTATTTCGTGTAAAAAAGACACTAAGCATAAGGGGTTTCTTAAAAATTTAGGCTTCTTTTTAAGAAAGATTTTAAAAAATAACACTTTCTCAGAATAATTTGCATTCTTAAGTCTCAGTCAAATTTTTATCTTTGTCAAAACAACTAACCTATTTTATGTCCAAAAAAATATTTTTTTTTCTACTGAACATATTTTTATTTGAAGTTGGATATACACAAACAATAAAAGGTAAAATTACTGACCTTCATACAGATGAAGCATTAATTGGTGTAAACATAATATTAGAAAATGGGGAAGGGACATCATCAGATCTTAATGGAGAATATACATTAAATTTAAAAACAAACAACAACCAAAATATAACCTTTAAGTATCTTGGGTATGAAAAAGCAATAAAGACTGTTAACGCAACAAAAGAGAAGACACAAAATATTAATGTTGCGCTTTCCCCTTCTTCAGAGCAACTAAGTACTGTAGTAGTTTCAGCGGGAAGATTTGAACAAAAAATTGAAGAAATCACAGTTTCAATGGAAGTTATAAAGCCTTCCTTGATTGAAAATAAGAATACAACTGACATTCAAACAGTCATGGACCAAATACCAGGCGTAAATATTACTGACGGACAGGCAAATATACGAGGTGGAAGTGGATGGAGTTATGGAGCTGGAACACGTGTATTAGTAATGGTTGATGACATGCCTTTAATTTCTGGTGATGCAGGACAAGTACAATGGAAACTTATTGCAACCGAAAATATTAACCAAGTTGAAGTAATTAAAGGAGCGTCTTCTGCCCTTTATGGTTCGTCAGCTTTAAACGGAGTAATAAATATCAGAACTGCTTTCCCAAGTCAAAATAATATAAATAAAAATAAGTTACCTGGATATACAAAGGTAAATATGCATTTTGGACTTATCGATAAAGCAGAAAGAGCTGAATTAAATTGGAACGGAGAGAAAAGAAGAGCATTTAAAGGAATTGAATTTTTGCAATCAATGAAAATTGATAACCTAGATCTTTCGTTAGGTGGTAATATATTTAGTGATGACGGATATCGTTACTTAGAAGTTACAGATAGAAAAAGATTTAATTTAAATTCTACATATAAAAGCAAAAAATCTCTAGGTTTATCATATGGGATAAATGCAAATTTTTTATTTCAAACAACAGGATCTGCAATCGTTTGGGACGGATTAGATAGAGCGTATATCCCTCTTAATGAGGAGATAACAACTACTGCAGGAGATACCTATAATATAGATCCTTTCATCACATATATTTATAAAAATAATCGACACTCCTTAAGAACTCGATATTTAAAAGTCATCAATGATAATAGTACAAAAGGAGTAGATGAAGGGCAAGATAATGAATCAGAAACTTTGTACAGTGATTATCAATGGCAAAAAAACATTAAAAAATACGGACTTCAACTCACAACTGGAACAACTAACGAAATAGTGTTTGCACGTTCAGATCTATTTCAAGGTAACAATACAAGAAAAAATCATTCTCTATACACACAATTAGATAAAAAAATAGGCAAATTAAATATTTCTTTTGGCAGTAGATTTGAATACTTTACAGTTGAATCAGAAAAAGAATATGTTATTAATGGAGATACTTTAACTAAATTTAGTGCAAGTAAGCCTGTTTTTAGAGCAGGCTTAAACTATCAACTTGCAAAGGCAACATACATAAGGTCATCATGGGGACAAGGTTTTCGTTTCCCATCAATGGCAGAACTTTTCATAAGAACAAATTATTCTGGGCTTGAGATTTATCCTAACGCTAATTTGCGACCAGAGAGTGGATGGAGTACAGAAATTGGATTAAAACAAGGATTAAAGATTGGAAATTGGTTAGGATTTATTGATGTTGCAGCTTTTTTAATGAGATATAATGATATGATGGAATTCTCATTTGGAAAATGGTCTCCAAGTGATCCAATTGATCCTGCATTAAATTTTTATGGCCTAGGCTTTAAATCAATAAATGTTGGAAAAACAGAAGTGTCAGGTATTGAATTTAGTATTTCTGGGCAAGGAAATCTTACTAAAAATCTGAAAGTAAATTTACTGGCAGGATACACATATATGAACCCTATACCACTTGAACCAGAAAAAATTTATGAAACACTAATTGATTCAATATATCTAAATGGTGAATATATTTCTGAATTAAATTACACAAACAGTAGTTCTGACCCATCAATATTAAAATATCGGTACCGCAATATTGCAAAAATAGACATAGAATTGTTCTACAAGCGAATTTCTATAGGCAATAGCTTGAGATTTAACGATTTCATGAAAAATATTGATAAGATTTTTACTGAGCAACATCTAGAATTACTTGGGATATCTGGAATAAATGAAGCAAGAGAAAAATATAAAAATGGAGATTTTATTGTCGACACAAGATTAGGATATCAATTGAATAATTTGGTAAGATTTGGCTTTGTGATAAACAATTTATTAAATAGAGAGTATATGACACGTCCAGCCACTATGATGAGTCCAAGAACATTTGCATTTCAAATAAATTTCAAAATATAATGAAAGTTATTGGGATTATACCTTCTAGATACAACTCAACAAGATTCCCTGGCAAACCATTAGCAGATATAAATGGGAAGAGTATGATACAAAGAGTTTATGAGCAATGTATAAAATCATCTAGACTTGATGAAGTGGTAGTAGCTACAGATGATAATAGAATACTATCACATGTTAAACAGTTTGGGGGTAAAGTTATTATGACATCAAGTATTCACACAACTGGAACAGAAAGATGTAGCGAAGCATCTAAAAAGTTATCTAATGAGTATAGTATCATTGTAAATATACAAGGTGATGAACCACTAATTAACCCTTTACAAATTGATGAATTATTAATGTTATTTAATGACGAAAACACTCAAATTGGAACATTAGCATATAAGATAGATAATTTGGCTGAACTTAAAAACAAAAATAATCCAAAAGCCATTTTTGATAATGAAGGATATGCTACAAATTTTTGTAGAGTAATTGAGTCAACTAAAAAGAATATTAGCTATTACAAGCATATTGGTCTTTATGCATACAGAAGAGACATTTTAAATACAATTTGCATAATACCACCGAGTAAGAACGAAATAAAAGAAAAGTTAGAACAATTAAGGTGGTTAGATAATAATTATAAAATTAGAGTTGGGAAAACACTTTACAAATCATATTCAGTTGATATACCAGAGGATATTGAAAAAATAAAGCTACAACTAATATAAAATGTTTAATTTAGCACTATGATTAATCCTGTTGAATATTATATTTCTGAACTACTTTTTTTGCATGATTGTGTCATAATTCCAAAATTTGGTGGATTTGTCGGTAATCCAAAATCTGCTTCAATAAATTCAACTACTGGAGTTATTTCACCACCATCAAAGCAAATTTTGTTCAATGTTAATCTTAAAACAAATGATGGGCTACTAATCTCTCATATTGCTAACAAAGAAAGTATTTCTCAACAAAAAGCTCAGCAAGAAGTTGAAAAATTTGCACAAAAATGCAATAGTAAACTTTCAAAATCAAGTATACTAAGAATAAAAGATATTGGATTGTTTACTCTTGGAAAAGAAAAAAACATTATTTTCTTGCAAGATTCTAGTAAGAATTATTCTGTCGATTCATTTGGCTTAAAAGCAACACATAAAAAACTTATAACAATAGAAAAATATACAGAAAAAGAGTTTAAATCTACTGTAAAGAATATATCTGAAATCAACTTTAACGTTGCTGATCTTTTTAGAGTTGCAGCTGTAATGATTCCATTAGCACTTATTTCTTATTTGAGTATTTCACAACAAGATAAAATAAATTCTATTTATGCTCAAATGGCAACATTTAGCCCTTTTACACTTAATTCCAACACTGAAATTGAAGACGATATTATTCAAAAAAATGACATCGAATATAGCTCTTCAGATAAGAATTTATCAGAAATTATAGTTGAAGAAGAAATAGCAATTGATGATGAAGTTTCAATATTTATTCCATCGAATACATACTATATTATTGCCGGTGCATTTGCAGAAAAAGAAAATGCATATAAATTACTTAATGAACTCAGAACAAGTAATATTAATGCTGAAATTTTAGATGGCAGCAATCTTTTGCGTGTTAGTTATGATTATTTCTATAATAGAGAAGATGCTATTCTAGCACTGAATGAAGTTAAGCGAGATATACCAAAAGCCTGGTTACTTACAAAATAAACATGAGCACAAAAACACCTAGTCAATCAAAAGCAACTCTAACAGAGATTGTTTTACCAAATGACACAAATAATCTCAATAATCTAATGGGGGGAAGATTACTACATTGGATGGACATTGCGGCTGCAATTACTGCGCATAGACACTGCAATAGAGCGTGTGTTACTGCATCAGTTAACAATGTTTCATTCGAACACCCGATACCAAAAGGAAGTATTGTAACTTTGGAAGCAATTATTTCTAGAGCATTCACATCTTCAATGGAAATTTTTATTGATGTATGGATTGAAGATACTCTATCAGGAAATAAAACAAAATGTAATGAAGCAATATACACATTTGTTGCTGTAGATACTATGGGGAAACCTGCTAAAGTTCCCAAAGTAAATCCTGAAACTGATTTAGAGAAAAAGAGATTCGATGGTGCATTAAGAAGAAGACAGCTTTCACTGATTTTAGCTGGAAAGTTAAAAGCACAGGATGCTTCTGAACTTAAAGCTTTATTTGCTTAAAAATAAATTCTCATTTATTTCTTCCATGCACTTAAAATGTCCTTTGGGACATTTAGAAAAACCAATTTTACTACATGGACGACAATTAAGACCTTTAACCTCAATAATTCTAGAATCTTCATGAGCCATGTAGGGGTACATTCCAAATTCAGGAATAGTATTTCCCCAAACTGAAAATATTTTTTTACCAAATGCAGATGCAATATGCATCATACCTGTATCATGCGTAATAACATACTGAGAATTTTTAATTAGAAATGCAGACTGCATGACTGTAAAGTCCCCACAAGTACTTATAACACTATTGCATTTTTTTTCAATTTCTTTACCTCTCAACGAATCATTAGGGCCACCTATTAATATTACATCGTTATTAATTTTGTTGCATATTGATACAATTTTATTTATTGGTAAAATTTTGGTACTATGTTGGCCTCCGATGACAAAAGCTATAAATTTTTTTGGATAAACAGATAATTGGACTTTATCATCAGTTGATAAAAAAAAATCTAAACCTTGCATATCATTTTTTATTCCTAAAAATTTTATAGTTTCTAAATACCTATCAACAATATGAATTTTTGGCAAATAGTTTCTTTTGAATTGAGTCATAAGAAACTTCAATAAGTTTATTTTTGGAAAACTTCTAGATTTAATACCTAATTGAAATTTTAAGATTCTAGTTCTAATATTATTATGTAAATCAATTACATAATCATAATTCTCATTTTTTAATTTATCAATAACTTCACTTATAGAGTCTTTAAATATAATAACTGTATCAATGTATGGGTTGTTTATCACCAAATCACCATTTACCTGCTTTGTTAAAAAATGTACTTCTGAGTTAAGTTGCTTTTTAAGCATTCTAACAATTGGTGTAGTAAGAACAATATCTCCAATAGAAGAGAAACGGACAACTAATATTTTTAGTCTTTTTTGCACATGGTAAAACTAAGAAATTTATAATAGTTTTGCAGCTATGAAATTTATTGACACACATAGTCATCTGTACAGTGAACAGTTTGAAAATGATAGAACAATAGCAATAAATGAAGCTATCGCATTAGGAGTAGATACTATTTTACTTCCAAATATATCTAGTAAATACACTAATAATTTATTACAATTGTGTAATCAGTTTCCTGAAAATTGTTTTCCAATGATGGGCCTACACCCCTGTGATGTTTCTGAAGAAAATTTTGATAGTGAAATGCAACATGTTGAAATAGAACTAGCAACAAATAAATACATAGCTGTAGGAGAGATAGGTTTAGATTTATACTGGGACAAAACTAAAATTGAAGTTCAAAAAAGAGCATTTATCCACCAAATTAAATTAGCTAAGAAATATCAAATACCTATTGCTATACATGTGCGTGAGGCATTTGATGAAGCTATTGAAATAGTTGAATCTCTAAACGATAATACTTTAAGAGGAGTCTTTCATTGCTTTACAGGCTCAATAGTTGAAGCGAAAAGGGTAATAGATTTAAAAGATTTTTATTTAGGTATTGGAGGGGTAGTTACATTTAAAAATTCAGGTTTAGATCAAACTATCAAAGAAATAAGCCTTAAAAATTTAATACTTGAAACAGACTCCCCATATCTTGCCCCTGTTCCATTCAGGGGAAAGCGAAATGAAAGTAAGTACCTTACCAAAATAGCGGAAAAGATAGCAGAAATTAAAAATATGACTATTAAGGAAATAGCAGAGATTACAACTGCGAATGCGAAAAAATTATTTCATATATGAAGAAAAAAATATTGTTGATTTACACAGGAGGTACTATTGGTATGGTAAAGGATAAAAAGAAAAATACTCTAATACCATTCAATTTTGATAAGTTATTAAAAGCAGTACCTGAAATTAATAGCGAAGAAATTTATTTAGATAATATTAGCACAAAAAATCCTATTGATTCAAGTAATATGAATTCTGATAATTGGATTGAAATTGTAAGTTTAATAGAAAACAATTATGATAGTTATGATGGATTCGTTGTTTTACATGGAACAGATACAATGGCCTATACAGCCTCTGCCTTTAGCTTTATGTTAGAAGATTTGAATAAAGCAGTGATTTTTACTGGTTCACAAATTCCAATTGGAGCAAGAAGAACTGATGCAAAAGAAAATCTCATTACAGCTATAGAGATTGCTGCAAGCGGAAAGGTAAATGAAGTCTCAATTTATTTTGAAGATCAATTGTACAAAGGGAACCGTACAGTAAAGGTAAATTCAGAACATTTTGAAGCTTTTGAATCTCCTAATTATCCTATTTTAGCTGAAGCAGGAGTAAATATTAAGTACAAATCAACACTAGAAAAAAAAGGTGATCAAAAACTAAAAGTACATAAGAATTGTTCAAATGATGTGGCGATTTTAAAACTTTTTCCTGGCATTAAACTATCAACAATAGAAGCTATTATAAAAAGTGTAAAAGGGATTGTAATTGAAAGTTTTGGAGCCGGAAATGCATCTACTAATCCTAAATTCACCCAGCTACTAAGTCAAGCAATAAAAGATAAGAAAATTATTGTGAATATTAGCCAGTGTTTGCACGGAGAAGCTGTAAGAGGACAATATGAAACAAATGAACCCTTTGAAAAAGCTGGAGTAATCTGTGGGAAAGATATGACAACGGAAGCAGCTGTCACAAAGCTAATGTTCCTTTTAGGGCAGAAATTAAATAGTGCAGAAATAAAAATACAATTACAAAAGAATTTAAGAGGAGAAATTAGCAACTAATTTTTAGATTTGCGTTAAAATGGTGAGGTGGCCGAGTGGCTTAAGGCGCACGCTTGGAAAGCGTGTAAACGGGAA
>ERZ1046876.89-NODE-89-length-75542-cov-22.901665_pt1 | contig 75542 bp, 68 predicted proteins | sample MGYA00383094_ERZ1046876 | MGnify/ENA primary metagenome ERZ1046876 (study PRJEB29581, sample SAMEA5548364) | metagenome | biome: marine; feature: coastal; material: water | depth 50 m | study: Short-term variability in the microbial, nano- and picoplankton dynamics...
TAGCCTAGTGCAGATCACACCCACTTAAATCACCCAACGAGCAGCTATTGCAATGACGATGGCGATGGCGATGGCGTGCCTCTCATGCCTGCAGACGTCGTGTTTCTTTTTAATCCACATTAGCATAATGTGCACTTTGGTATTTAGCGTCAGGATCAAGCTGTGGAACTCGTTTATCAGGAAAACCAACAACTCGCTGAGGGACCCCTCTGGCACGATGGCTACCTTTACTGGGTCGACATTAAAGCTTGCAAGCTCCATCAACTCAATCTTGATACACGTGAGCACAGGGCTAGACATTTTCCTCAGCAGCTCACGAGCATTGCGCCAACGCGCAGCGGCGAATTCGTGGTCACAACCCGTGACGGCGTAGCCGGATTAGCTGACTTTGATGCAAGCCTGAAGTTACTTGTTGATATCGAAGGCTCGATACCCACCAACAGATTTAATGACGCAAAAGTCGACAGCTATGGCAACCTGTGGGCTGGCTCAATGGACGACGAAGAAACCAACGCGACGGGAACACTCTATCGGATTGATAACAACCTGACTGTCTCAACAGAGGATACTGGCTACCACATTACAAACGGCCCTGCATTTTCGAGAAACGGGGAGTTCCTTTACCACACTGATTCTGTGCTCAAGAAAATTTATCGCTTCGGGTTATCCAAGGATGGCATCACAGACAAGCAGCTGTTCATTGAACTCGGACCTGAGCACGGCCACCCGGACGGAATGACAGTAGATGATCAGGGAAATATCTGGGTTTGTGAGTACGGGGGTTGGGGTATTTCAACATTTGATTCAACAGGCAAATATTTAAACAAGATTGAAGTGCCAGTAGCCAACGTCACTAGCTGCTCTTTTGGTGGGAAGAATCTTGATACCTTATTTATCACCACAGCAGCTCAAGGGCTTACCGAGGCAGAGCTAGCACAACAACCCCTTGCTGGCAGTATATTTCAGACCCAGCCCGGGGTTACCGGCGTTGCCTCGCATCTCTTCAATCACTAGGGCTGCATATTACGTCAGGCAACCACTGATCACGATATTCTCTAAACCCTTGAAGCAATCCAGTGATTGTTTAATCGCTCGGCAATTAGGCTAATTGTCGAGTGCCGGTACAACAGCTAAACATTCAAACGTCATACCCGCATTTTCTTGTAATCGTTTTATCAGCACATCGCCCATGGCGGTAGAAGGCGTCCAAACACCTCCCTCTGTCTCAAGTTCATCTTGAGCGAGACAAATTGCACTTTCCGCCAACATTTTACATGTGGCGCCATAACCAGGATCTTTGTCTCCTGTCACCTTAACTTTAACACTCGCGGCATTACCGTCTTTGTTCAGGCCCTTTGCAAGCAATTCAATATTAAAAAAGCCCGCCTCAATCGTCTCCCGGCTTGGTCCTTCTCCTGGTGCGGGAAGCATTGGTTTTGCTAATGCCCTTGTTGGATCAAATGCAGAAACCAGCCCCATCAATACCGAGGCACCGGCAATCGCCATGGCTTTTAGATAACCCGCTGGACCATCACCCACCGCCATCGACTCAGTATATTTAAAATCAGCGCCATAAATGAAATTCATCAACGCGTTACTTCGTCTGACAACCCTTGTATTTATTGCCGCCATGACGAAAGGTGCGGTCCATTGTCTGAAGTCATGATCGTAACTTGCGCCCATCTGATCCTGCTTGTCAGTGCCGGGTGGCGTATTCACTGGATTAAGAGAATATGGGTCAGCCAAAAGTCCTCGTAGCGAAGGATCAGTTTTCATCTCCTCCATCATATTCATCATACTGGCAACCGTTCCGCCACTCATGCCGCCTTTTGTTTCTCCGATACGACATTTGACTTCCCGAGCATAGGTGCCATGATTTTTTTGCATCTCCGCTTGAGCAAAATGAACGCCCAGGTCCGAAGGTATGCTATCGAACCCGCAGGTATGCACAATTTTGGCACCCGTGCTCTGTGCTGTTGTTTCATAAAGATCAATCATCCGGCGCATCCATTGAACCTCACCGGTTAAATCACAATAGTGGGTACCATTTATTGCGCACGCTTTGACTAGCTCATTACCATACATTGCATAGGGGCCAACGGTCGTACACACAACACGGGTTCTCTGTGCGAGGTCTGTCACCGAGCTTTCGCTGTTACTGTCGGTCACGATAAGCGGTATCGAATCCGCATCATCACCCGCCACGTTACGGGCGACACTTTCCAGTTTGTTCTGGTTACGCCCGGCAATTGCCCATTTCAGGTCACTGGTCAAACCATAACGATTGTAGACATATTCAACCAACAACTGACCGGTAAAGCCCGTTGCACCAAGGAAAACCACATCAAACTCTTTTTCATCACTCATACTTTTTCCAAACTACCCTATGATACGTATTGCGTTTTCGACAAGTTTAAACGACCGAGTAACAGACTGACAGGACGTCAATGAAATGTATTTAGAACACACATGAAACGGTGCTAAGTAGAGAGCGAAACGGCCTCTTCAGGCTCTGGTGCTAAGCCCCTTTTGCAACAAGGCTTCTTTGCAGGGGCCGAAAGACATTCTATGAATGGGACTGGGACCCTGCTTTTTCAGCGCGTCAAGATGCTGAGGGGTTGGATAACCTTTGTGTTTGGCGAGCCCATAACCGGGATACCGTGCATCCATCTCGACCATTTCCCGATCACGCGCAACTTTTGCGATAATCGATGCCGCCTTGATTGCGTCGAACTTTGAATCTCCCTTGATCAGCCATTCGGAAGGACAAGCAAACATCGGTGTTCTGTTTCCATCTACCACAACAAAATCTACCTGGCCATTGAGACCTGCCACTGCTCTCTGCATCGCCAGCAAACTTGCTTGGAGAATATTAATTTCATCAATTTCCTCGACCTCGGCACGAGCAATACAAAAACTTTGCGCTTTTTCTTTAATTTCAAGGTCGAGTACTTCTCTCTTTCTCTCTGACAGTGCTTTTGAGTCGCGAAGTCCGGGAATGGTGCGAAAAGTATCCAATACTACCGCTGCCGCTACAACAGCACCTGCCAGTGGTCCACGCCCCACTTCATCCACACCTGCACAAAACTCTCGCCAATACATTCAATCTACCCGCTTATCACACAGCGTCAATATCGCCGTTGCGGCGACTTCACCGGAACTGCGTTTCAAATCAGCATGAATGCTTGCAAACCGTTTCATCAGCTCTGGGTGCTCATCATCTTCCAGAAGTTCAAGCAGCGCATTCGCCAACGCTTCCGGTGTAGCGTTCGACTGCAGGTACTCGGGTACAATTTTTTCATTTGCCAGAATATTCGGTAAAGCAAAGTGTTTGATTGAAACTATTCGTGAGACAACAGCATAAGTCAGCGATCCTAATCTGTAAGACATCACCATCGGGCGTCTTAACAACATCGCTTCCAGCGTTGCAGTGCCTGAATTCACCAATACGGCATCTGCCGCTAACATCGCCGTTTGTGACTCGCCCATCACAAGCTTAATGTGAAGCTGCGGTGCATGCTGTTTGATCAGGCCCGCCATCTGAGCATGCCGCTTCTGGTTCGCGGCGGGAATGATGAAACAGGACCCGGGCTTTTGTTCAGAAATTATTTGTGCAGCCATTAGGAAATCGGGCGCGGACAATTTGACTTCGCTGCCTCTGCTTCCTGGCAACATCGCGATAACCGGCGGCTCCTGGATCGCTGCTTCAAATCGTAAATCTAACTTTTTCCTCGCCTCAGCCTTAGCATCGATTCGCTGCACTTCTGATATCTCATCCGCCTTTGGATGACCCACAAATTCGACATTGATGCCGTTGTCACGATAGATCTGCGTTTCAAAAGGGTAGAGGGTCAGCATTAAATCAAGATTACGTCTCAGGCTTTTAATGCGTCCCCTGCGCCAGGCCCACACAGAGGGTGAGACATAGTGGACTGTTTTTATGCCACGTTTCTTCACCATGCCTTCGAGCAAGCCATTGAAAAAGTTAAAATCAATACCGATAAAGCAATCAGGCGCAATCTGTGTGATTCGGTCACGGGTGCCGAGTAGTATACGGAGTAATGACGGTAGTCGCCTGATCGGATCGACAAATCCGTTAACCGATAGATCTTCGATATCGGTCCAGCTTTCAAGCCCTGCGGCAATCATCTGGGGACCACCGATGCCAACAAACTTGGCCTTGGGGTAGACCTGCTTAATGGCAAGAATGAGCGGAGCGCCGAGATTGTCGCCGGAAAGTTCACCAGCGACTAGCGCGATAGTCAGATCCTGCTCACTCAGGAGACTTTTTGTTCCGCACATGTCAGAAGCGTTGAGCAGGCAAGTTTATCACCGACGTAGGCTTTACCTGATGCCTTGAGCCAATGATTTCGCAGGTTCACAATCTCGACCTCTAGTCTGAGTTGATCGCCTGGAACAACGGAATGTTTAAATTTGGTTTTATCTGTCCCTGCAAGATAATAAATGTAACCGTCGTCTAACGTTCTGTTTCGACTTTTGAATGCAAGGATTCCTGATACCTGCGCCAGCGCCTCAACAATCATCACCCCGGGGAAAACTGGGGAATTTGGAAAGTGGCCAGTGAACTGAGGTTCATTGATTGTGACATTCTTAATCGCGACGATCCGTTTATCCGCTTCGAATTCAAGCACACGATCTACTAGCAAGAACGGGTAGCGGTGCGGCAATAAATTCCAGATGTCTGTTACTTCCATTTTGACTCTAATCCTCGTACCCGTTTAACTAAATCGTCCAGCTTCTTAAAAGCCACAATACTTCGTTTCCAATCTCGACTGACCATCAGTCCAGTACCAGAAGAATAACGTCCTTTCTCTTTAATTGACTGGCTGACCAAAGACTTCGCTGTTATCTCAACCTGGTCCGCGATTTCAATGTTATCAATGATGCCGACCGCACCACCGATCAAACAGTAAGCACCAATTTTGGTGCTCCCGGCTATCGCCGTGCAACCGGAGATCGCTGTATTAGCACCCACCTCGGTGCCGTGGCCGATCTGAACCTGATTATCCAGCTTAACACCATCACCAATAACCGTGTCATTCAAGGCCCCACGGTCGATTGTTGTTCCAGCGCCGATCTCAACATCATTGCCAATCCTGACACCATAGACCTGTGGAATTTTAACCAGCGCGCCTGTGGCGCCATCAAATTCAAAACCAAACCCGTCCGCCCCGACTATCGCGCCAGCATGAACGATGACACGATCACCGAGCCGTACATCATGGTACAAGGTCACATTGGGGTTTAATCTGCAGTCCGCGCCTATTTTCGTTCCGCGACCAATGACACACCCTGCACCGATAACACTACCAGCGCCAATCACGACGCCACCGTCGATCACAGCATTTCCACCGACGGTGACACCCTCGGCGAGTCGCGCATCGGGGTGAATCACAGCGGAAGCATGCACATTGCCATCGGGCAAAGGCTCAGGATCAAACAAAGCCGCCACACGTGCCCAGGTTAGTCTAGGTTGGGGAGAAATAATGGCAGGAAGACGACAACCATCAGCATCTTCGCTCCTAAGAACGATGGCGCCAGCTGATGACTCTTCAAGATGTTTTTTGTAACTGGCGCTAAATAGAAAGGTCAACTCGGAGGCTGACGCATCAACCAGATTAGCGATGCCACTAATCTCGACTGATCCATCACCTACGATTTCAAGGTCTAGCCTCTGGGCTATTTCCTTTAGATTGATAACCGATCTCCGTCTTTAAAGGTAACACCTCTCGACCAGAGAGAAGGAATTACCGGGAATTCATCTGAATGCCCTTCTTTTTTGTGCTACTGCTTCGCGTCAATCATGTTGAGCTTTTCAGTCACCTTACGGGTGATGTCATATAGATCACCCACGTAAAGTGCCGCTTGACGGGGCAGAATGATGTCGTAGTCATCACTTAAAACAATCTCGTTGATGGCAGACTGGACGCGTTGATCAATACCCGCGAAGAGTTCCTTTTGACGCTCTTCAATCGATCTTTGAAGCTTTTGACGTTCATAGACAAAATCATTATTGATAGATTCAATCTGCTGCTGAACCTTGCGCTTTTCTGCTTCACTCATGACTTCGCCGTCTTTTTGCATTCTTTCAAGCAAAACAGCGGCGTCTGTTTGAAGCTTCTTAATAGACTCCTGTTCTCTGGTGAACTCACCAGAGATTTGCGCTGAGATCTTCTTGGCACTCTCAGAGTTCAATATGGCCGATTGAACGTCAACCACCGCCAATTTTACTTCAGCAAGGGCCGCAGGTGCCGCGCCCAGAAACGTAAGCGCTGTTAAAACAGCCAGAATGCGTTGTTTGATCTGCACAGAAAATTCTCCTCAGGTGCTCAATATTATGTTTTTTGTGTCATTTTTCCCGGCGATGTTTTCAACCCGTGTCTCACCGCCAAAAACTACCCGAACCACCCAGTCAATCCGAGCGTCCGATTCAGAGGAGCGGATGTTTACACATCCACAGCAGCGATTCAATGACATATTTCTCGATCTAGCCTTAATACGTCTCGCTTAATCCAACATCCCCATATTTTTCCCTCGTCCAGAGGCTGGAACCTTATTTACTGGAAAAATTCTAGGGCCAAACGGCAAAAAGTGTTCCAGAGAGTTTCCAATACGCGCTGCCTCAACGGTGCTCGTCCGAACCTAGAATGTTTTGCCGAGTTCAAATTGGAAAACCTCAGCTTCATCGCCGGGCTTTTTATTAAATGGCGTTGATAAACTGAAGCTGATGGGGGCAAAGCCCGTGATCCAGGTCACCGCTATACCGGCAGAATAACGTAATTCACCATTATCAAGATCGTAGCAAACTTCGCTAACAGGGGCGCAATTAGTATTGAAAACATTACCTGCATCGACAAAGAGTACCGACTTAATCTGTCTTTGATCCTCAATAAATGGCAGCGGGAACAACACCTCAGCGGTCGCTTCCATTAGCAAGTTTCCACCAATGGGATCAATTCTACGAAACGTGTCATTAGGCGCGGGCGTTGATCTAGGACCCAACGTGTTCGTTTCATAACCTCTAACCGAGCCAAACCCTCCCGAATAGAAATTCTTGTAAAAAGGATAAGTTTCCGTGCCGCCATAAGCGTCACCATACCCTAACTCGGTTTTTAGTCGCAGCGTCAGGCCCCGCACCAAAGGAAAGAAAATCTGTCCGTTATAGTTAATTCGGTAGAACTCAAGCTCACTACCGGGGACTGACATTTCAAAAGAAATCGATTGAGACCGACCACCTGTTGGCAGCAACCCCCGATTGAGCGCAGACATCTGGTAGGACGCTGAGAGGGTGATCAAATTAAATTTATTCCCCTCACGGTCAAGAAAATCTGAAATTTCCTGCGCTGGAACAACACCTTCTTTGATTTTCGTGTTTTCGTAGCCAACACTCATGCCTACCCGCGATACTTCGCTGATAGGATAACCAAAATTAACACTGCCACCGAACGAGTCTGTAGAGAACCTGGCGATATTCCGCTCATCATAATCGCTGCTTCTATAAAACACAGAGTAACCACGACTCACACCGTCGACGGTGTAGTACGGATCAAAAAATGAGAAATTATATGAGGTCTGGAACCGGCTGTGGTTCACACCCACGTTCACACTGTTACCCGTGCCAAACACATTATTTTGTTGATAACTGGCACCGAGGATGATGCCGGTAATTTGGGCGTAACCCAATGTTGCGGACACAGAGCCGGTCGGTTGTTCTTCCACGGTGTAATCGACATCGATTTGGTCGTCAGACCCGGCAACTGCTGGCGTCTCAACGTTAACTTCCTGGAAAAAACCTAAACGCTCAAGTCGTACCTTGGAGTGCTCGATGGCGGAAGTTGAAGCCCAGCCACTTTCAAGCTGACGCATCTCACGACGTAACACCTGATCCTGGGTAATGGTGTTACCTCGAAAGTTAATTCGCCGCACATAGGCACGATTACCCGCATCCACGAAGAATTTTACGATAACGCCATCACCGGCGTCGTTGACAACAGGTTGCCCGGTTGCACTCGCAAACGTGTAGCCAGCATTACCCAGCGCTGTTTCAATCCGCTCTTCAGAGATAGTCATCAACTGTCTGGAAAACACCTGCCCTTCCCTGACCAGCAATAAACCCCGGATGCCAGCCTCAGGCACATCGTGCAATTCACCAGCGATATCCACTTCAGTGACAGAGAACCGCTCTCCTTCGGTCACGTTAATCGTTATGTAGATGTCTTCTTTGTCCGGTGAAATAGATACCTGAGTAGAATCGACCGTAAAGTTAAGATAACCGCTATCGAGGTAGAAGGATTCTAACGTTTCGAGATCGCCCGTTAACTTCTCTCTCGAATACTTATCGTCCTTGGTATAAAAGGAAAGCAGCGAAGGAAGTTTTAACTCAAGTGCCTCTAATAACTCTTCGTTGTCAAAAACTTTATTACCAACAATGTTGATGTGCTGAATACCCGAAACATTACCTTCGGTGACATTGATTTTTAAGGCCACTCGATTACGTGGCAATTCTTCAACGTCCGCGACGATCTTTGCTCCGTATCGGCCCTGCGAGACATACTGCCGCTCGAGATCGGTTCGTATGTGCTCCAGCGTTACCTTTTCGAAGATTTGACCCTCTGATAATCCGGAGTTACTCAATCCCTCAAGCAGCGCTTCGCTTTTGATTGCTTTGTTTCCCTCAAGCTCTATCGAAGCAATAGAAGGACGTTCCTTGACAAGAATCACCAATACCGAACCGTCTCGACCTACCTGTACATCGTCAAAAGATCCCGTTTTAAACAAGTCCGCGATGAGGGTACGAATACCGGTTGAGTCGACGTCATCTCCGACCCCAAACGTTAAGGCAGAGAAAACGGTACCCGCAGAAACCCGTTGTAACCCCTCAACCCTAATATCGGAGATGGTAAAGGCGAGAACGGGCATTGAAACAAGTGCAGTAGAAAGCACGAGTGCAAAACCAAGGAAAAAGCGTCGAATCATACACATAGACCAGCTAAGCACCATCAGACTCACCAGAGCCTCATTAAATCATTGTAAAAAGCGAGCATCATGATACCCACAATAAAGAACATTCCCATCTGCAATCCCCACACCTGCACTTTCAGTGGGACGGGTTTGCGTGTAATTAATTCAAACAGATAATAAACCAAGTGACCGCCATCAAGTACCGGTATTGGCAAAAGATTTAGTACCCCAAGGCTGACACTCAATAATGCAAGAAATCTTACAAACTGTTCTAGCCCTGATTTTGCCGTATCTTTTGCTACAGTGGCGATAGTGATCGGGCCACTCAAATTTTTCGCGGAGATATCGCCGGTAATCATCTTACCCAGGGATCTCAGCGTGAAGGTCGTTAGCGACCAGGTTTCGTTGATCGCAGGCACCAGTGCAGTATAAAACGGATACGAAACTGTTCGTTGCATCTCGGGCGGAAACTCAACTGGCGCGACGCCTGCACCAACGTAGCCGGTGACTTTACCGCCGAGCTCACGTTGCTCCGGTGTCACTAAAATACTGAGCGTTTGTACCTGTTTGTTATCCAGCGTTCTGGCAACTGTCATATCAAGGGTCTGCGCTGGGTTTGCCTGAACAATTTCAACCCAATGCGCCCAGTCTACAATCTCGACCCCATCAATCGCCGTGATACGGTCATTCACCTGCAAGCCAGCGCGGATCGCCGGTTTGCCGTCAAGCAATAAACCAAGAACGGCAGGCGTTGCCGGGTACTGTAAACGCAATCCGAGGTTAGACGCGGGTCTTGGCTCGTCTTCGCCGCGCAACCAGTTATCTACCTGAATGCGATAATCAACCCCTGCAGAACTCGGATAGGGACTCATTGAGAATCCGGTTGTTCCGGGTTCGAGTACCGTGATGATGATATCGCCCGTATCACCTAATCGATTGAACAATTCCAGATTTACATCTGCCCAGGTCTGGGTCCGCTCACCGTCGACCGCGATGATTTCTTGTCCGGACACAAGACCGGCTTTGGTCGCCATAGACTCATCGGACATGTCACCGAGAATGGGCGCTATGCCGCTAATCCCGGTCGCAAACAACAGCCAATAAGCGACAATCGCCAACAGGAAATTTGCCATCGGACCTGCCGCCACAATCGCGATGCGCTGCCAGACAGGTTTTCGATTAAACGCGAGGTGTTTCTGGTCATCGGGAACAAACCCTTCCCGCTCGTCCAGCATTTTGACATAACCGCCAAGAGGGATGGCCGCCACAGCAAATTCCGTACCCTCGAGTTTTTGGTTACTACGACTCTGAACAACCTGATCGTCTGGCACGGGCACATCGGCAGGCGCTGGACCTCTTTTTAAGTAAATCGGTTTTCCAAATCCAACGCTGAAACGCAGTACATGCACTTTGCACATACGCGCCACCCAGTAGTGCCCGAACTCGTGAAAAGTCACAAGAATCGAAAGGGTTAAAATTAGCGCTGCAACGCTTTGAACCACTTCAAGCATTTTCTCTCCGCCCAGGTCTGTCTCGCTCACACTTTATTTGTTCGATCAGTCGCAACGCAGACTTCCTTGCACCAGCATCAATCGTGAGTACTTCATCAATGGTCGCGGGTTCAGCATCCGCGGTATCGTCAAGCACAGTTTCGTTCACTATTGGGATATCAGCAAAGCCAATAAGTTCATCTAAAAAAGCCTGAACAGCAATTTCATTGGCTGCATTCAAAGCAATCGCGTAGCTCTGAGGGCCTTCCGCCGCTCGCCTCGCCAATAAAAGGCAAGGAAACCTGACTAAATCTGCAGCCTCAAATTCCAGTTTACTCATCGCCATAAAATCAAGTGCAGGTACACCGGAATCAATTCGCTCAGGCCAGGCCAGCGTATGCGCGATGGGCGTTCTCATATCGGGCTGTCCCATTTGTGCAACCACCGCGCCATCATTGTACTCGACCATGGAATGAACAACACTCTGGGGATGGACCACAAATTCGATCTGGTCAGGAGAAACATCAAACAGCCACCTAGCCTCGATAAGCTCTAACCCTTTGTTCATCATTGTCGCCGAGTCAACAGAGATCTTCTGACCCATACTCCAATTGGGATGAGCACAGGCTTCCGTGGGCGTGACATCGACAAAACTTTCAAGAGAGCGACGCAGAAAAGGTCCACCGGAACCGGTAAGCATAATTTTTCGTACACCACTGGCGTGGGAGCTCGCACCGTTGGCGAGACACTGAAATATCGCATTATGCTCACTGTCGACCGGCAACAGCGTCGCCTCGTTCTTCACAACGGCTTCCATGAACAACCGGCCGCTCATGACCAGCGACTCCTTGTTCGCCAGCAAAATTTTCTTTCCTGCTTCTACAGCTGCCATGGTGGGTTTCAAACCCGCACCACCGACGATCGCAGCCACCACGTCATCAACATCGCCGTGACTCGCAACATGACTCAGACCCGCATCACCAGAAAGCACCTCGGTGCCCAAATTTTGATTCTGTTTCAGCAATTCCCTCAATTTCGCAGCAGCTTCATCGTTTCGCATCACGGCAAAACGAGGTTTAGTTGCCAGACACTGCTCGAGCATTTTTTCCACGTTGCTGTTTGCTGTTAGCGCAAACACATTAAACGCAGATTGATTGAGCCTGATAACCTCGAGCGTGCTGATACCTATGCTACCGGTAGCACCGAGAATCGTAACCTTTCGCCTGATATCCGCCACCTAGTACCAACCGTAAATCAGGATGAATAACGCGAAAGTCGGTGCGGCAGACAACAAACTGTCAATTCGATCTAGAATCCCGCCATGACCCGGCAAGAGCGCACTCGAGTCTTTTATCCCTCGGTGTCGTTTAAACATACTCTCGACCAAATCACCAAGCACCGAAACAATAACAATAGCCACGCAGGCAAGCACGAAGACGAGACCTCTAGCACTCATAAAATCAGGCTTGCCCATCCACAGGCACATGGCGATAGCGAGTAACGTGGCAAAGACTATCCCACCATAAACGCCTGCCCATGATTTTCCGGGACTGACCTTCGGCGCAAGTTTCGTTTTGCCAAATGCTCGCCCGCTGAAATAAGCCCCGATATCAGCACCCCATATAAGGAAGAACAAGAGCAGTATGAGAAACTCACTATCCGCAGATTGTTTCAACTCGACCAGCCCAACGTAACCGGGTACGAGCATAAAAATGCCGATGATCGATCTGGCTATTTTGCTCGACCAAAAGTGCGTTAACGAGGGGTAGTTTATGACTAGCACAAACGCGCATAGCCACCAAAGCACACCGGGAACAAGAATGAACATTGGGTTGACCAACGTTGCCGCGCCATAAAACATCAAAGAAACAACCGCGTAAATTACCCGGTGTTCGCCCTCGAATCCGGCCAGCTTAGCCCATTCCCAAGCCGCCAGTGAGAGCACAATGATTAGAAAAGCAGAGAACTGCAGAAGCGGAAGAAAGAACACACAGCCTATCGCTATCGGCGCGAGGATCAGAGCTGTGATGATTCTTTGTTTTAGCATGTTGATCTTTGCGTGCCATTAAAATGTGAGAGGCAGAGAATCCGAATTACATTTCCATCAAATCTGTTTCTTTAGCGTCTAGAGATCCATCAACATCTTTGATCTTCTGATCTGTCAATTTTTGGATCATCTCTTCACCCTTGCGTTCTTCGTCTTCTGTTATTTCTTTTTCTTTTAACAGTTCTTTCAAATACGCATTGGCATCACGTCTGATGTTTCGAATGGAAATTCGCGCGTTTTCAGCTTCGGCCTTCGCAACCTTTGTCAGGTCCCGGCGATTTTGTTCTGTTAGCGGCGGCATCGGCAGTCTGATTTTATCGCCAGATGTTGCCGGGTTTAATCCAAGATCAGATTTTAATATTGCTTTTTCGACAACCTGAATCATGGGTTTCTCCCATGGCGATACGGCGAGGGTTCTGGCATCTTCGACCGTAATGTTCGCCACCTGATTCAAGGGCGTTGGCGTACCATAATAATCAACATTGATCCCGTCCAACAATTTAGGGTGGGCGCGACCCGTTCGAATGCGCGCAAAAGCAGCATCAAGCGCTACCAATGATTTGGACATCCGTTCGTCTGCGTCACTTTTCACATCATCTAACACGGGGAAACACCTCTAAACTTTTAATACTCTGAATTCAAATCTTCTATTCGACAAGATCTACCGATGTAATCAAGGTCCCTTCATCATGACCCATGATTACGTTTCGTAATGCGCCACTTTGCTCCATGGCAAAAACCCTAACAGGCATATCGTGATCACGAACTAAACAAATCGCTGTCAGATCCATCACGCCTAACTGCCGCTCGAGGACCTCATCGTAGCTTAAGCGATCATACTTTGTCGCGGTCTTATCTACCATGGGATCTGCGGTATATACACCATCAACTTTAGTCGCTTTGAGGACGAGATCCGCATTAATTTCGATAGCGCGAAGGCACGCGGCGGAATCTGTTGTGAAAAAAGGATTGCCTGTGCCAGCAGCGAACAACACCACGTCGCCGCCTTCAAGGTTTCGGATGGCGCGCCGACGGTCATAGTGCTCAACTACGCCGCTCATGGGAATCGAGGACATCACCACGGTGTGAATATTTGCACGTTCCAATGCATCACGCATGGCGAGTGCGTTCATCACGGTGGCTAACATACCCATGTGATCACCGGTTACCCGGTCAAGTCCCGCGGCACTGAGCGCAGCGCCACGAAACAAATTACCGCCGCCTATCACAAGACCCACCTGAATTCCGATACCAACCAACTGACCGATTTCCAGAGCCATACGGTCCAGCACCTTCGGATCAATTCCAACCCCGCCAACACCCAGCGCTTCACCACTCAGTTTCAGTAATATTCGCTGGTAGGGTGAAGAGTGTTTGGTCGCCATATTGTTATCCCTGTGTGATGTCTGCTCTTATTGCGGGTTACTTCCTTTGAAAAATGCTTACTGACCTAACTGGCTTGCAACTTCGGCGGCAAAATCAACTTCTTCGACTTCGATACCTTCACCGACTTGGAAGCGCACAAATTTCACCACAGATGCGCCTTCTTTCTTCAATAACCCGCCAATTCTGGTGTCCGGATCCTTCACAAAAGGCTGTTCAACCAAACTGATTTCGGAAAGAAATTTCTTAACGCGGCCACCCACCATTTTTTCTATAATTTCAGGGGGTTTGCCGCTTTCCGCTGCCTGAGCAACATAGATGTCTTTCTCCGCAGCGATAACTGCTTCAGGCACGTCAGCTGTATTCACATACTGTGGCTGCGGATCAGCAGCGGCAATATGCATGGCAACATCCTTGCCAAGTTCTTCGTTGCCCCCTTCCAATACAACAAGCACACCAATCTTACCGGTTGTGTGCAGGTATGGCGTTACAGCGCCTTCAACGACTTCAATTCTTCTGATGGAAACGTTTTCACCAATTTTTTGCACCAGCTCTTCGCGTGTTTTTTCAAAACCGTTATCGAGCAGAGTCTGGACATCAGCAGATTTGCTAGAGAATGCAGCGTCAGTTACCGCCGAGACAAATTCCAGAAAATTGCTATCTTTTGCCGCAAAATCGGTTTCGCAGTTCACTTCTACCAATACGCCTGTATCGCCTTCGACTTTAAGACTAATCTTACCATCAGCCGCGGTTCGCCCAGCTTTTTTAGCCGCTTTCATGCCACTCGACTTGCGCAAATTTTCTATCGCCAGCTCGGCATCGCCTTCAGCCTCAACCAATGCTTTCTTACAATCCATCATGCCGAGACCTGTACGCTCTCTTAGATCTTTAACCATTGCAGCTGTAATCGCAGCCATCTTGATTTCTCCTGTTCGGTTCTTTCTATCTGATTTTATAGCCGGCCTCGGTGCTTGTGCTCAGGAAAATACTGACGCACACAATTCCACCGCCGACGGGGATTCGTTTTTGAAAAAGTTTGCCTGAATCTAAGCAAGCTGTCGAAGCATTGCCTCAAATTTGAGATACGCCCTTTTGCGCTGTATTGCTGTTGGGAATACTACAAATCTGAGGCTGCTAACCCGGTGAGTATTACTCAGCCTTAGGTGCTTCTTCTGCTGCCGCTTCTTCAGTTGCCGCTTCTTCTGTCGCAGCTTCTTCTGTCGTAGCTTCGGGCGCTGGGTCGCTTGATGCCGCTTCTTCAGCAGAGGCTTCTTCAGTTGCCGTCACTTCAACAAACTCATTTGCCGCGCCAGGACCTTCAAACTCGCTTTTTCCTTCGATGACAGCATCGGCAACCGCTTCAACAAATAATCGAATTGAACGAATAGCATCATCGTTACCAGGAATCACGTAGTCGACGCCCGCTGGATTGCTGTTTGTGTCCACAATTCCAACCACGGGAATGCCGAGTTTATTCGCTTCGGTGATGGCGATTCTTTCATGATCAACGTCGATCACAAATATAATATCAGGAAGACCACCCATATCTTTAATGCCACCTAGACTGTTCTCGAGCTTGTCGAGATCTCTCTGACGGGATAGGGCTTCTTTTTTGGTGAGTTTCTCGAAAGTACCATCTTTCTTTTGGCTTTCGAGATCGCGGAGTCGGCGGATAGACTGTCTGATTGTCTTGTAGTTGGTGAGCATGCCACCCAACCAACGCTTATCAACGTATGGCATGCCACAGCGGCTTGCCTGTTCGCGGACAACCTTGCCAGCACTCCGTTTAGTGCCTACAAACAGCACTTTGTTACGCTTGGATGCTGTCGAGCCGATATACCCTAGCGCTTCATTAAGCGCAGGGACGGTTTGCTCGAGATTGATGATGTGAATGTTGTTCCTGGCTCCAAAAATGAATTCTTTCATTTTCGGATTCCAATACCTGGTCTGGTGACCAAAATGTGCACCTGCTTCTAGCAGTGCACTCATAGATACGCTAGCCATAATTACCTCAATTGTGAGTTTGGGTTAAGCCTCCACATACCCCATAATCCAACTCTTTTTCCGGACTTCCCATCGCAGATTAAGAGCACCCGAACTATGTGACGGTGTGTGTGAGAATTTTTAGTTTGTTTCGACTCGTTCCCCGAGTCGGCGCGCTTTATACCATAGTGACGCAATTAATCCAACTTTTTCAGTGATTTGGCCCTTATTTCGTCTCCATATTCTGCTATAGTCCGCCGCCAGAGCCATCAGCGGTTTTGGCAAAGAGCCATCAGCGGTTTTGGCAAAGAGCCATCAGCGGTTTTGGTAAACAGCCATCAACTTTTTCGAACAAAGAGCCATCCGTGATTTTGGAAGAGAATCATCGGCTGTTTTGACAGAAAACTGATAGCGGTTTTGCAAAAGAACCATCAGCCTTTTTTTAAAAGAAAACCGTCTGCGGCTTGCCATATCATGACCTGAATCAAGAGATGTTCCAGAGACAATCACCCTATGACAATTAACATTAAAACCCCTGACGAAATCGAAAAAATGAGAACTGTCGGCGCTATGGCCGCAGAACAACTCGAAATGATTGAGGAATATATTAAGCCGGGCGTCACAACCGGTGAGCTCGATCGAATCTGTCATAACTATACCTTGGACGTCCAAAAAGCGATTCCAGCGCCTTTAAACTACCGAGGGTTTCCAAAATCAATTTGCACCTCGGTTAATCACGTGGTCTGCCACGGCATTCCCAACGATGAGAAAGTCCTTAAGAATGGCGATATCGTCAACATCGACGTGACCTTGATTAAAGATGAGTATCACGGTGACACCAGCAAAACCTTTATCGTCGGCAAGGGCAGTGTTCTTGCTGAGCGCCTGACCGCTGCAGCAAAAGAATGCATGTACAGAGGTATTCGCCAGGTAAAACCAGGTGCCAGACTGGGCGACATCGGGCACGTGATACAAACCTATGCGGAAAAGAATCGATATTCAGTGGTTAAGGAGTATTGCGGTCATGGCATCGGCAAAATCTTCCACGACGAGCCACAGGTTCTGCACTACGGCAAACGGGGCACCGGCGCCGAACTCAAAGCCGGCATGACATTTACCATTGAACCGATGATCAATGCGGGAAAAGCTGCGGTGAAATTGCTGCCTGATGACTGGACCGTTGTCACCAAAGATCACAAACTAACGGCGCAGTGGGAGCACACTATACTCGTCACGGAAACCGGTTATGAAATCTTTACCCACCGCAGTGACGACACGATCGAGCGAATAACCTAGTTAACAATTCACATTAGAGAATACTCAGATCACCTATGGCGTCTAAAATCAATCAGGTTACACCGGTTGCTCAACTGCTATCCCAACTCAACGAAGATCTCAAATCGTGCGAGGAAAATGTACCTGTTTTTAAACAGGTGCTTGAGGCAAACAAGGCTTCGATTGAAAAAGGTTTTTACGACGGTACGCCTGCTGAATCGCTGATTCTCGAGCGAAGTACACTTGTTTCTGGCGTTCTCAAGCTTGCTTGGCAACAGTTCAAGTGGCAGGAGCGTAACACCCGATGGCGACCAGCCAGAATCGCACTACTTGCAGTTGGCGGGTTCGGCAGAAACGAGTTGCTACCTTGCTCGGATATCGACCTGCTCATCCTACTAGAGAGAGACAATTACGCAGACAATTCAGACAACATCCAACAGTTCTTGGCGTTGTTATGGGACATCGGGTTGGAGGTTGGCCACAGCGTGCGCTCCATTCGCGAATGTCGTGTTCAGGCAGAACTTGATGTCACGATCGTCACTGCAATGCTTGAAGCCAGAACACTTTGCGGCGATGAAAGCTTGCAGGAAAAAATGCGAGAGCGCATCAGCATTAAGAAAATTTGGCCCGCGAAGAAGTTCTTTCAGGCCAAGGTCGCGGAGCAAAAAGACAGGCACAGGAAGTCGGAATACACGGAGTACAGTCTAGAACCCGACATCAAGGTCTCACCCGGCGGACTCCGCGATATCCAGACAATTATGTGGATTGCAAATCGCCACTTTGGCATCGAAAAATTCAGCGATCTGGTCAAGCAGAAAATATTGACACGAAATGAAAGTCAGCAGCTCTCCGAAAGTCTGAGTCTGCTCTGGAAAATTCGCTGCGGCTTGCACATCATCGCCGGCAGAGACGACAACAGACTGTTATTCGAACACCAACGTACCCTAGCAGGCATTTTCGGCTTCGAAGATAGCAATCAACTTGCTGTAGAACAATTTATGCAGGTTTACTATCGCCTCGCCATGCAGGTTCGAGCGAACAATGACCTGCTACTGCAATACTTCGAGGAGGTCATCCTGAGATCAAATGACCAACAACGCGTCGTGACCATCAACGAGCGCTTTCAAACTTGCGACAATTATATCGAAACCACTGGGCCCAACGTTTTCAAAAAGACGCCAACGGCGCTGCTGGAGCTATTTGTCATCATGGGAAACAATGCCTCCATTGAAGGCGTCCGAGCTTCAACCGTTCGTCAGATAAAAAGCAGCCTGCAATACATTGATGAAAATTTTCGAAACGACCCGACTAATACTGCGATGTTTCTATCGCTATTGCGATCCACTGAGCACTTGTTTACTCAACTTAGTCGAATGGCACACTATGGGATCTTGGGTGCTTATCTCCCTGAATTTGGACGAATCATCGGGCAAATGCAGTTCGACCTGTTTCATGTCTACACCGTCGATGCGCACACGCTTCAAGTTGTGCGGAACATGCGCAGATTCCGATATAAAAACCAGGAGCAGAAATTCCCGATCGCAGCGCATATCCATCCGCGCTTACCCAAGGTCGAGTTACTTTATATTGCCGGCCTGTATCACGACATCGCCAAAGGACAGGGTGGCGACCACTCCGAACTTGGCATTGAGGTTGCAAAAAAGTTCTGCGCCCGACATGGACTCGGAGATTGGGATACAAGTCTCGTTTGCTGGTTAGTAGAACATCATCTAACGATGTCTAGCACAGCGCAGCGAAAAGACACGACTGACCCGGAAGTTATTCACGAATTCGCCGAACTCGTGCAGGATCAGGTGCATCTTGACTACCTTTACGCCCTGACAGTGGCCGACATAAACGCCACCAACCCTACCCTCTGGAACAGCTGGCGAGCCAGTCTGATGCGGCAGTTATATGTTTCCACAAAACGCATGCTTCGACACGGCATGGATGCTTCCACCAGCCGTGCAGAGTTTGCCAACGAAGCCCGGTCACACGCGATTGAACGTCTCGAGGAACATGGCATTTCAGCAGTCGAAGTAGAAAAATTGTGGGCAAAAATAGACCAAGACTATTTTATCCGTGAATCTGTGGCCGACATCGTCTGGCACACGACCGGCATTGTGGCGCACGATCTAGCAAGCGGCCCATTGGTCATGGTCAGAAATGATTCAAACTCCAGAGTTACCGACGGAGCAACACATATTTTCGTCTATGGAGATCAGAGCATTTCACCTTTTGCCGCGTCAGTATCTGCTTTTGACAAACTCAGACTTAATGTCGTTGATGCAAGAATCGCAAACTCTTCCAATGGATCTGTATTTGATAGTTTTGTGGTTCTAGAGTCAGACGGCACACCCGTCAAAGAGCATACCCAGCGGGTGAGCGAGATAGAACGCGTGCTCAAGGGGTATCTGGTCGACCATAGCCAGTTCAAGAAAAAATCATCCCGAAGAGCCTCACGCAGGCACAAACAGTTCAGCTTCAGACCAGACGTCACTTTAACGAACGAAGCGAATCAAGATTACTCCATTCTGGAGGTTGTCTCTCCCGATAGGCCCGGTTTGCTATCCATTATTGCGCAGATTTTCTTAGACCTCGGCATTGAACTGCAAAGTGCCAAGATCACAACATTGGGCGAACGCGTCGAAGATCTTTTTTATATCACCCATCAACAGGGAAAACCCGTGAACGATGAGTCACTCGCGGAGACCCTTATTAGCAAGATAGAAAATGAACTGGATAGCTTTGTACAGAAAGAATTTGATGCTGTTCGGGGTTTAAACAAAACCCGCAACATAAATTAGGCAACGACAGGGAAGAAATCACAATATTATTGGGTCTGCTACTATTTTCTGGCCTCAAAAATCGAGATAATGCACACACGTCGCGCTTCCTGCGGCCAGCCCCTGACTTACATTCAAGGTTCAATCCATGACATCCTCACAATTCACTAGCCTTGCTTTTGGCATAGGCACTCAAAATAAGCATTCTGAATGGCTGGAAGTTTTTTACCCAACGCCCGTTTATCAACCATCAAAAGACCTGGTTGACGCTATTAAGTCTGTTACTGGCTATCAAAGTGGTAACGAAGCAATCGAACTCGACGCTGCAATGCTGACGGAGCTTGGAGACGCTATCAGCGATGACATTCAGTCAACACTGGTCAAAAAACTAGCAAAATCTAGCCAACCCACGGTTCTCATGATGATGGCGACCGACAGCGAAATCGCATCAATACCGGAAGCGTACTTAAAATTGCATCTGCTTTCTTATCGATATGTAAAACCAAACGAGCAGAACTTAGTGGGGATCTTCTCTAAATTACCAAACGTCGCCTGGACAAGTGACGGCGCTATTGACCCAGCTGAGTTGGAAGAAGCAATCCTTAAGGCTCGCATTGAGGGTAGACACATCGAAGTAGCATCAGTCGACAAGTTCCCGAAACTAACAAATTATGTCCTGCCCACGGGTGTGCGAATAGCACATACCGCGAGAGTCAGGTTAGGGGCTTACCTCGGTGAAGGCACCACTGTGATGCATGAAGGTTTCGTTAATTTTAACGCAGGTTCCATCGGGCCAAATATGATTGAAGGCCGAGTGTCTCAGGGCGTGCTTATGCGTGAAGGCAGCGACCTCGGTGGCGGTGCAAGCACGATGGGGACACTATCGGGCGGCGGTGAAATAGTACTAACCATCGGCAAAGATTGCTTAATTGGAGCAAATGCCGGTGTTGGCATCCCGCTGGGTGATCGCTGCACAATTGAAGCAGGTACGTACATCACGGCAGGTACGCTCGTTCAGGTATTCGATGAAAATAAAAAATTCATCAAACTCGTCAAAGCAAGAGAGCTTGCTGGCCAATCCGACATGTTGTTTATTCGACATTCACAGACCGGCGCAATTGAGTGCCGAACCAACCAAAAAGCCATCACGCTGAATGACGCGCTCCATGACCATAACTAATTTAAACGTCGGCAACTTATCTGAACAGAGCGCTGCGCTAGATACTGAAACTCTTGATTTGGCAGTTCAGCTCATTCGCGCTGAATCGATTTCTCCTTTAGATGCCGGTTGCCAAAAGCTGATGGCAGATTACCTTGTGGATCTGGGATTCGAAATTGAACATCTCCGGTTCGAAGACGTAGACAACATCTGGGCCGTGCGCAAAGGCACGAACCCTTCCTCACCACTTTTTGCTTTTGCCGGACACACCGATGTTGTGCCCACCGGACCTGTTCAATCATGGCATCACGAACCTTTTTCGGGAAAAGTCGTCGACGGTGTATTGCATGGTCGCGGTGCCGCCGATATGAAAGGGTCGCTCGCAGCGATGTTAACCGCCACTAAAAGCTTTCTCTCTGAAACGCCAGAACCTGAGGGCAGTATCGGTTTCCTGATCACAAGCGATGAGGAAGACAAAGCTATCAATGGCACGCGCAAGGTGATGGAATTATTACAATCTCGCGGCACAACAATTGATTGGTGTCTGGTGGGTGAGCCTTCAAGCAGCGCGCAGCTTGGGGATGTTATTCGCACAGGCAGAAGAGGTTCGCTCAACGCAAAACTGCGGATCAATGGCATTCAGGGTCATGTCGCCTATCCCACCAAAGCAAAGAACCCAATTCACAATAGTATGGCTGCACTGACAGAACTGGTTGCCATCCGTTGGGACGACGGCAACGAATTTTTTCCGCCTACGACCATGCAAATATCCAATATCAATGCCGGTACAGGCGTCAGCAATGTGATTCCCGGCGAAATGGATCTCCAATTCAATTTCAGGTTCTCAACCGAGTCAACGGCTAAAAGCCTCAAGAGCAGAACCGAAAAAATACTAAAACAACACGCAATCGATTACGAAATTGAGTGGTCTCTGTCCGGCAACCCATTTTTGACTGAGGGCGGAGAACTGATTCCCGCCGCACAGCAGTCAATCAGGGAATGTTGCGATATCGAAACCGAACTGTCGACGTCTGGCGGCACGTCTGACGGCCGCTTTATCGCTCCAACGGGCACTCAGGTTGTCGAGCTTGGCCCCAAAAACGCCACTATTCACAAGTTAAACGAGTGCGTAGAAATTGAAGATTTGTTTGCCTTGTCCCGGCTTTACAGCAATATTATGACCAGGCTCTTGGCGTAATAACGAGATAATTAGCGTGAATGAAGAAAACGATCGCCCGAGCGACAGATATCCCGATATCGAAATCTATATCCAACAGATTCAGCTACCTGAATTAGTCGATTGGCTGACATCGAGACTGGAAGTCAGCAGCATTGAGGAAAAAGGCAAAAGCACCGTGTTGATGCTGATGAATTCCAATGGTGACGATGTTGTCGCGAACGGCACCTCAATGGCTTGCACCATCGTGCCAGAGGCAGTGAAGGGCAACTTCACTTCCGTGTGGATAACACCCAACAACACTGAATGGTTAACAGATCGGGACTTCGCGCGGGAGGCACATAACCATTTTCAGTTGGAAACTCGCTGCAGTACAGGTTCTTGGGATGGTAATGACGAACAAGGCTGGTTACGACTCACCCCGGACGGCGAATCAATCGTTAATTGGTTAGCAGACTGAATCCGGCGAATTAGGGCATCGAGTAATCTGATATGAAACGCATCTTCATGTACATCGTCGCCGGGTCAGTAACCTTTCTGGGCTTTATCATGGCCTTCGCACCCGCAAGTTTGCTGTACAGCACCGTCGAAGCTGAATTAGACAAGGTTATTCCCGAAGTCCAGTTGGTCTCGATGTCAGACACAATCTGGCGTGGCAATGCCCTGCTTCGATATCGCGGATTTCCGGACTTCACACTGAACTGGCGTTTGGCTGCGACCCCCCTAATGGCAGCTAATATTTCTGCGGACATCGAAGTCGCCGGCGAAGGACACGCGCTGTCTACTCACTTGAATCTGTCACAGGCAGAGACCTTAATCGAGGGCCTGCAGGGCAAAATCAGCAGCAGCTTCGTCAATCAGGAAAGCGAAACCCTTGGACTTACGTTCACCGGTGAGCTCGAATTGCAAAATATTAATTTTTCCGCTGACCGACGATGGATTACGGCCATCGATGGCAATCTGCACTGGACCGGCGGCAAAGTGCACTATAGACCCGATTCATCTGCGGATCCGGGGTACACCCCGGGTCAAATATTTGAACTTCCAGCGCTGGATGGTGCCTTAAGCCTTGAAGGCAATATACTGTTGCTAAATGTCGTTTACCGAGGGGCCAGCCTTATACTGGTTAGATTAAAACCAGATGGTTGGGCTGAGATAAGCGTAAAAGCGAGATTATTTGACCTTGCAAAGGTACCGTGGCCGGCTGGTTCTAATCTGGACGAAACGGTACTGCTACTAGAAGAGCAGTTGTTTAGAGGAAGAGGTTGAAAATTTCACGCAGGGCCTTTTACCTGATAAAGTGAATGCTGCAAAAATCAGGGGTTTCTCTTGGATTTATTCATCAACATGTTTGAGCGCCACAATCACAGGCTTGCAACGCTCGTGAGTGTGGTAATCGTTATCCTGTTGAGCCTTTCTGTGGCCAATACCGTGTTGTTTTTCCTCGAAAACACCAGTGGCCAAGGTGCAAGTAGCATCGGCGAAGCCAAATCAGACGCACGCTATAACAAACGGGAGCAAGCACCCGCTGCCAATATTGATGTCGCATCACTGAACCTTTTTGGAACAGCAGAAACCAAAGCCAGCCCCGCGGCTTTAGACGCACCCGAAACAAATTTAAATCTGGAGTTGCAAGGTGTTTTTAAAGCGGATGTTGCAGAAAACTCCACAGCGATTGTGGCCGAGTCTAACAAAAGCGGCGAGCTTTTCCGCATAGGTGATCGTCTTCCTGGAAACGCTATTCTTGACGCTGTTTTTGCTGACCATATTCTTATTCGCCGTGGCGCAAAACTCGAAAAACTGCTCTTTTCCGATAGTAAAATTCGCCAGCAGTTTGCAGGTAGTGCCAACCGCAGCGCGTCGTCCGCCAATCAACCCTCGGTGAATAATCGTGGATCGACAAGACTTCAACAAGTTAGACAACGAATAGCCGAGCGAAAAACCAATGCGCGCTCCAACCCCCAAAACCAGCCCCCTTCGAAGATGCGTGAATATGTTTCCGGTTTGCAGGAAAAAATTTCAAAAGATCCATCAGGGTTGCTTACTGAATTGGGTGTCAGCGCTGTACAAAGCGGCTCAAACAAGGGGTATCGAATCGGCAGCGAAGCTTCGCAACAGGCGCTAGCTCAAGCCGGCTTAAAGTCCGGTGATGTTGTATTGTCCGTTAACGGACAGCCGGTCGGGAACATCCTGAGCGATCAATCACTGATCAATCAAGCAATGAATTCCCCACGGGTGCGAGTTGAAGTTCAACGAAATGATCGACGATTCTTCGTCACTGTACCTACACAATAATGGCATCCTTAAAATGAAGGCTTCTTACAACACATGAACTTAGTTAGTCGTACCACCTTGATGTCTTTATTTATGTTCAGGCGAGCCGCTATCAGCTGCCTGCTTATCGCCGGACTGGCAGGTTCAATGAACACCTATGCTGAAGGTTATTCCGGCACCTTGAATCTCAAGAACGCTGATATTCGCGAGGTGGTCACCCAAATTTCAGCCATTACTGGAAAGAGTTTTATTATCGACCCAAGGGTCAAGGGAAACGTCACCGTCGTTTCAAATACAAAGATGGATCGCGACACGACCTATGAATTGTTTCTCAGCGTACTGCGGGTTCACGGCTACGCAGCGGTACCTTCAGGGAACGTAATACGCATCGTGCAACAAGTGCTCGCCAAACAGAGTGGTAACCCCGGCGATTTTAGTGATAACACCTCCAGTGAGGAGCTGGTCACCCAAGTCATTTCAGTCCGTAACACGGCATCTGCCGAGCTGGTTAAAATCCTTCGCCCTCTCATCCCACAATACGGACACATTGCCGGTCTGACATCACCGAATGCACTGATCATTAGTGATCACGCTAGCAATATTGCAAGACTGGCTGAAATCGTAAACAGGATTGATGTCGCTGAGAGCTCCACGACCGAGATTGTGCAGCTTAAAGAAGCCTGGGTTGAAGACATGGTCGCACTGCTTGAGCAACTCGCACCGGAACAGATAGGCAAGGGAGCGAAGGGACCCAACAAAATTACGCTTGTCGCGAGCGAGCGCACAAATTCTATTGTGATCAAAGGTGACCCAGGCAGTATCAGCCGAGTTGTCGCCCTCATCAAGCAACTTGACATTCCGGCTAACAGAGCAGGAACGATTCAGGTCGTGAGACTGGCCCACTCAGATGCAGCGGAACTTGCTGCCATTTTAAAAGAGCTAATCAGTCAAAATGGCAAAGGAGACAAGCCTGGCCAAGATATTGCAACCAGCATACAGGCAGACGAGGCGCTTAATGCACTTGTCATCAAAGCCGACCCATCTACCATGGCCGAGCTTAAAGACATCATTGCAAAATTAGATGTTAGAAGACTTCAGGTTTTGATTGAGGCCGTTATTGTGGAGGTCACAACCACGTTTAATCGGAAACTTGGAACCGAGTTTTCTGTCGTCGATGCTGGTTCTAACGTGCCGCTTATATCCACGACAAACACTAATATTTCCAACCTTGTCAATTCCATTGCAACTGCAGCTGCGGGCGGGGCGACTGCTTTACCAAGTCTAGATTCAAACGTCGTGGGCGCTGGTAGACTCAGTGAAACAGGCAGCAATTTTGCACTGTTGATTAGCGCACTCGCAACAAACAACAATGTTGACCTGCTTTCAACCCCTAGCATCACGACCATGGATAACGAGGAAGCGAAGATCTTTGTTGGTCAAAACGTGCCCTTCAGGACCGGTTCAACTACAACGGGAAGTAATGGCACGACTAATCCATTTACAACTATTCAGCGCCAAGAGGTTGGCCTCACTTTAGATGTTACCCCTCACGTACACGATGGCAGTCTGATTAGGTTGGAAATCTCCCAAGAGGTCTCTGAAGTTGTAGAAAACCAGAACATCGGCTCAGCCGGCTCAGCCGACCTGATCACCTCAACAAGTACAATCGATACCACGGTGCTTGCTGATAACAACGAGATCATCATCCTTGGGGGTCTTATTCGTAACAACACCACCGGCACTGAAAATAAAGTCCCTTTTCTGGGTGACATTCCAGTTCTAGGCCGACTTTTTAAAAGCACAACGACCGGCACTGAAAAGAAGAACCTAATGATATTTTTGAGACCCACTGTTTTGAATTCAGTGGAAAAAGTCAAAGAAGTCACGGCACGAAAATACTCAGGAGTCTGGGAAGTCGAGATTGAGGGCACTGAGCCTCGCGGCTCTCTTTCTGACCTCTTTGATGGCAAACACTAGAAAAATTCCATGAAACGCTCAGCGATTTTAGACCGCTTAAGATCGCTCCAATTTCATTTCACGAAGAAACTGCTTTTTTCCTGGATCAAGCCCACGATTCTCGGCTGTGATAAGGACTTCCTCAATATCCAGCCCAATGATCGTGTTTGTTATGTGATGCCATTTCGGTCAATCGCTGACCTTATGGTTGTTGATCAAGCCTGCACAGATCATGGACTGCCACGACCTTACGACTCAATTCAGGACGATATTGAAGCACGCGCATTTTTCTTTCTAGGACGTCCCTATGGCGCCTGGGGGCGCAAGTCGCAACAAAAGCAGTCCAAGAGAATGGCGCGTTTGTTCGAGCATCAAATCGATGACATTGCTGCTCCAAAAATCGACAGTGAAACCAAACAGGAATCCATACAGGAATCCAAACAGGGACCTATAAAAATCGTACCCGTTTCACTCTTCTGGGGACACCAGCCAAATCGCGAAAAATCGCTCTCGAGTCTGTTGTTATCAGACAATTGGACGGTGACCAGTCGTTTCAAAAAACTGCTAGCAATGGCCATTCACCCGGGACACATACTGGTTCAGTTCAGCGAACCTGTCGTGTTGACTGACATTATCGAAGACGAACCAAACAGGGAAAAACAGATACGCAGATTACTACGTTTACTTCGGGTACATTTTAATCACCAGAAACTCGCGATCCTCGGACCCGACCTCTCTCACAGGCGCACACTTATCAATGCGATCATGTCTGATGATGGCGTACAAAAGAGCATCACATTAGCCGCAGAGGACGCAAACAAACCTGTCAGTGAATTTGAAAAACAAGCGCTGAAGCATGCCAACGAGATAGTTTCGCACCAGTCTTACCGTGTCATTCGCTTCTTTCATGTGCTGCTTACCTGGTTCTGGAACAAACTCTATAACGGCGTTGATCTTCACAACGTCAACAGAGTCAAAGCGTTAGCTAGAACACACGAGATTGTCTATGTGCCTTGCCACCGGAGCCATATCGACTACCTTTTGCTTTCATATGTGCTTTATCACAATGGTCTAACACCCCCACATATTGCTGCTGGTAAGAACCTTAACTTACCGTTGGTTGGCCCACTGCTTCGACGTGCCGGGGCTTTTTTTATGCGTCGCAGCTTCAGGGGAGATCCGGTCTATAAAAGTGTATTCGACGAATACCTGCATCAGATGTTTGTCCGCGGCTATTCTGTGGAGTACTTCATTGAGGGCGGCAGAAGCAGGACCGGACGAACGTTAACACCAAAAACCGGCATGCTAAGCATGACTGTGAACAGCTATTTGCGCGACTTCAGCAAACCTATTTGTTTTATGCCTGTATATTTTGGTTACGAACGAATTCTTGAAGGTAGCACCTACCGTGGAGAGCTGGAGGGTAAAAGTAAGGAGAAAGAATCCGTCTGGGACATCGCTGGTGTTCTCGGCACATTTAAAAACGATTTTGGCAAAGTCGCTGTCAACTTCGGGGAGCCTGTCTTCCTTGAGCACTTTCTTAACCAAACCCTGCCCACGTGGAAAGATAGTGACAGGCACAGTCCTGACATGGTTTCCGAAGCCTGTATAAAACTGGGTAACAGAATCGCGACCGGGCTGAATTCAGCGGCATCAATAAATCCCGTTAATCTCGTTGCTACAGCGCTGCTAACGACGCCGCGTCAGTCCATGACGGATGAGCGATTACAACGGATGATTGATGACTTGTTGAGTATCGCCAAGGGGATGAATACAGCAGGAGAGTATTCGATAGTCGACCTTGATGCGAGTAGCATTATTGAGCAAGCCGAGAGTATCGCTGACATCACACGTACGACACAGAATTTTGGCGACATATTATCCGCCTCGGCCTCCGCCGCTGTGCTGCTTACTTACTACCGAAACAACACGATCCATGTTTATGCGTTACCAAGCATGATTGCCAGATGGATCAAGCAATCTGGCAGCGTGTCAGCAGATGACCTTCTTGAGGCTTGCTTTCGGCTTTATCCATTTCTTGAATCAGAGTTTTTCCTGCCGTTCCAGCAGACAGAACTTCGAACAACCATCGAACAGATTCTGGAAATCTTTGGCACGATTGGCGTCATTGAATTTGATCACGTAGATGGAGGTTCACGGTTAGTATCAGCCCCGGCTCCAACCTCTGATGGTTACGCAAGCTTGATGTCTCTTTCCGAAATTATTGAGCCTACGCTGGAGCGATACTACATATTGGTCTCGTTGCTTGAACAACACAGTGAGCAAAAAGTAATGGATCTGGAGATGCGTGCGTCGAAAATTGGACATCAACTATCGGCTTTCTATGGCATCAATTCACCTGAATTTTTCGACAAATCACTGTTCGCAACGTTTATCAAAAGTCTGGATAAAGAAGACATCATAAAAGTAACCGATGGCTGGGTTACTGCATCTGAAAGACTAGCAGAGATTAAGGTACTGACAGGCATCACGCTGGATAGCGACCTGCGATACGATGTTATTCAATTGGCAACTAAAAGTGTTCCGGAGACCCGACAGCTCGTCTAGGCAATCACTGCAGATAAACATCGAACCTGCTGGCTTTAGCTTTCTGCTGGTAGCTTGGCGCAAACCCGTCAATATCCCCACCTCTAAGCGGACGTTTGATAACAACCCGTTTGATGCCTGTTGCCACTGCCTTTTCTAGCAGTAATTTCACGTTATCAGTCTTACCAATAAATTTTTGTAGTATCTGCATCCCACCTTTCACCTCGGCGGACTTCGATCTCGGTGGAAACATTGGATCAATATAGATTACGTCGAACGAGTGCGCCAATTCAGTGCCATCATCCTCTGTCTGGCGACAATAACTGTTCAGAAAATCAACCGCATTTGTTTCTTGTAACCGCATCCGTTCGGCAATGACACTCGCATCAGGATCAAGCAGAGCGCGAGTAAGGGCTTCTCGCAGCATCAGGCCAAGCACAGGGGACTGCTCTAGCATCGTGACGTGGCAACCGTAAGCAGCCATCAAATAGGCATCTACCCCCAGGCCGGCAGTGCAATCCAGTACGCGTAAATTATTTTGGGCGCCGATAGCTTTGAGCAAGAGCTCGCTTTTACCTGTTTGCGCGGCACGTCTTCGGAGGTTCGGCGCGGAAAAATAGATCCGTAATGGACGCTGATTGCCCAAACAGTCTTTAAGGAAGTATCCAGACTTGTCTTTGGAAAAACAGTAACGAGGCATCAGTCAACATTCACAAGGATCAGGGGCAAGTGTCGATACTCATCAACCCAGCTCATGAGACTGCGAATGGGAAAATTGTATCGGTAATGATCTGTGTCGCAGCAGCACAACTTCTCTGTGTTAAACATCTGGCATCCTATGCATGCTGTAAAGCTTGTTTAACCGACTGCGAATAGCGCGAATACTCAATTCCCTTATGGTATCGATGATGCGCGGCATTTATTACAGTGGTCTTGCCATGAAGCGCGCTATATTGACTTGATTCGATCATCAGGCTGCGTCATTCCTGTTCATTAGGCGAGCTTTTTATTTCTCCAAAATTTAAGCGAACATTATTTATATTAGCAAACGCCCGCCTGACCCGATTTCATTTAGCATACTACCCAATGCGCCGGATTATAGACAATAGAGAAAACTACGCGAGCGCAACAAAAAATCGCGCGCGTTGGTTATCGACTGAAACGCCAACCATAGAGTCATGGCTATGTAAGCGTCAAATTTTGTGGGTTTTCGGTTTGGCCGGAGTGGCGACCTGCTCTCGTAAATACTCCGGTATGGCTTGGGCCGCTGTCACCGCGGCACCGGAATTGAACGCGTCATTACCAAGCACCAACAGGTCTTCCGCCTCGGGCCAGGCTTCTAGTGAAATGTCAGAGACACCAGCGCCCGACGAAAAATTTATCTTGTCCGCAAAAGACCAACCGGAACCGACCCCGACCCAGGGCCCTTCGGGTAAAACCGGCACCTCGTTAGCGAGGTATACTCCCTCTGGCTGAACGCGTGTTGCGATACCCCCACTGACATCATAGGCGCCATAAAACAACTCTTCTTGTCTAGCTGTTTGCGCAACCATGACATGCGTTGCCGTTCCATCTACACTTTTTCGAAATCGTCCCTGAGCAATACACGCCAACGTGGAAACACCAACCACGGGGATATCCAGACCGAAGGCAAGTCCTTGGGTCACGCCCACGGCAATCCTAAGCCCGGTGAACGAACCTGGACCTTTACCAAATACAATAAGATGAATGTCATTCTTGTCTAGATTTGCATCTGCAAGAATTGTGACTATACGAGGCAGAAGCTCCAGACTGTGACTTCTGTCTATCTGCTCAAAGCGTGTTATTTCAGTGTCTTCTGTTCTGATACCCAACACGCAAGCTGTGGTTGAAGTATCAATTGCAAGTATATTCATGGGGCTGACCAATCAATTAACAGGCTGGATTCTACTTGATTTCACGCTAACTCGCATAATGGGTCGGGTAACAAAAATTAATCGTTAGCGCACAAGATAATTAAAAAGTGATCCGGGCAACGCTTTAATCGAGCGATTCCATGTAAGTAATTGCTTCCTGTTGTGATCCTAGCCAAGGCATATCTGGTAGGCTCTTTAGAAATTTTCCACCATAACTTTTCGTTAGCACTCTGTTATCACCAAGTACAAACAACCCTCTATCGCTCTCCTGACGAATGAGCCGCCCAAAACCTTGCTTCAATGCGATTGCGGCGTCAGGTATTGACACAGAACTGAACCCGTTTTCACCCTTAGCCGCGGCGAGACGCATTTGAGCGACGTGCAGTGGATCCGAAGGGTTTGTAAAAGGAAGCTTGTCGATAACAACACATCTGAGGTCTGTACCCTTTACATCGATACCCTCCCAAAAGCCCTGCGTTGCGAGCAGAACGCACCGCGGAATAATTTTAAACTTATCTAGTAGCTTTTGACGTGACATAGCACCCTGCACTAGATAGTTAATCCCACCGGTTTCAGCGATAATCGCCCGCGCCGCGTGAAGCGCCTTGTAACTGGTAAAGAGGATAAAACTTCTACCCTGATTGGCTTTCAAAATTGGCAGACAAAAGGCCATTAATGCCGCGGTGTGATCATTCGAGCCAGGCACAGGTATCCCGTGGGGAATCAATCCCCGGACTTGCTCTGAGAAATCAAAGGGACTCTCAAAACGGTATTCAGGATCATCTTCAAGACCCAGCGCACTTCGCGCGTGATCAAATTTTTCAGCAACAGACAAGGTTGCTGAGGTAAATATCCAGCTCTTGTTCGGTTCCCGAAAAAAGGGTGACAACGAATCAGCGATGACAACTGGCGACAGCCTGAGAGTAAACGACTTCTCTTGACGCTCAATCCAATGCGCATACACACTGTCTGCTTCTACCTGCTCAGTCAGCACTGCAAATCGATCCATTAGCCTCAAACAGCGCTGATAACACTGCTGCAGCACCTTGCTCCTGATAGCACTGGTTTCCAACAACTCCGCCAGTGTTGAAAACGACAGGTCCATTTCGTCAATGGCATCCTGAATCTCCACCATCGTCAATAACTCTTCGAGATCAATGGCTGGATTCATGCTGAAAACCCGTGACAACCCATTCACCGAATCCTCGTAACCCATAGCTGATCTGCGCAACTCAGGGTGATCATTTCCCAGCAGCTGCAGTTCGCGTTTTACATCCCTTGACAGCTCCATCAATTGACCGCTAGTAACAGTCTCACCAAAGAAATGACGAGCCACAGAGGAGATTTGGTGCGCCTCATCGACAATAACCACATCAGCGCTAGGCAATAGAGAAGAAATAGACTCCTCTTTCATCGCCAGATCCGCCATTAACAAGTGATGATTAACAATCACGATATCAGCATGAACAGCTTTTTCTCTTGCTCGATACAAGGGGCATACATCAACACTGGGGCATTCTCCACCCAGACAATTATCTGTTGTGCTGGTAATCAAGCTACCGACAGACTCCAGGTCTTTATCACTCAATTCGTTAAGATCACCTGTGCGACTCAATTGGGACCATTCTCGAACCCGCACAAGCTGAGAAAGCAAGTCTGGCTCAACGATCTCGGTCATCACCTTAATATTTTTCGCAAGTCTTTCTGGACAAAGATAATTACTTCGACCTTTAAGCAAGCTGACCTTGCGAGATAAACCCAGTAATTTCAGGATGGTCGGTAAATCTTGATAATAAAGCTGGTCCTGCAGCGTTTTTGTACCGGTAGAGACAATCGCATTTTTTTGTTGCAAGAGAATGGGCACTAGGTAGGCAAATGTCTTTCCTGTTCCAGTACCAGCCTCAATGAGCGCGTTACTTTTCTGTTCAAGGGCCGACGCAATGGCGGTTGCCATTTCTATTTGCTGATATCTCTCCACATATTCAGGCACTTCGCGATGTAACAACCCATCTACGCAAAACACCTCTAAAATACTCGCTTCGAGATCCACTTTGGTCCTTATCCTAATGCTGATTTATTTTGGTAACTATGCCAGTATCTTAGCAACGATGAACACGAACAGATAATGGATAAATCACAGCGCAAGATAACAGGTTTGATACTCTGCGGTGGCAAAGGCACTAGACTGGGTAACAAAGACAAAGGGTTGGTTCCTTATCGGGGAAAAATGCTCGTCCAGCATATGATCGATAGAGTAAAACCACAGGTTGATCAGTTGCTGATTAACATTAACCAGAATGAGAATGAGTACGAGACATTCGGCGCGCCGTTAACTACAGACGCCGACAATAATTATCGGGGACCGCTCGCTGGCGTCTTAAGTGCAAAATCAAAAATAACAACAGAATTTTGTTTTGTTGTTCCCTGCGACATGCCACACATACCACTGAACACAGTCGAAAGATTGCTCACAGTTATCGGTGACAAACCCGCAGTTGCCGTCGCAAATCGGGGAAGAGTACAACCTTTGGTTTTGTTAATCAGATCCTCGATAATCGGAACTATCTCCAACAGACTCAAGGGTAAAAATAAATCGGTGCTCGGATGGCTCGAGTCAATAGGCTATACCACGGCGAATTTTCAAGATTCAATTTCAGAATTCCGTAACCTGAACGAGCCAAGTGAATTTAAGTAAAGCAGTGATAACAGCAAACGGGGAAAGCGGGGAATACCAAAACGAGGCATGACATGCCTTTTGGTTGAAATCACGGCGTCAGAAAAGTGCTTCCGATCAGGAAGTGGATAAGGGTTTTGGTCCAATATGACCATTCCCTTCACTAGTCACGAAGACGAGTAAACCTCTAAAAGAATCAAAAAAGCCCTCATATAGAGGGCTTTTTCTTAAAGCAGCTTACTTCTTCTTAGCCGCTTTTTTCTTTGCAGCTGGCTTTTTCTTTGCAGCTACTTTTTTCTTGGCAGCTGGCTTTTTCTTTGCAGCTACTTTTTTCTTGGCCGCTGGCTTCTTCTTAGCAGCAGGCTTTTTCTTGGCAGCTACCTTTTTCTTAGCAGCTGGCTTTTTCTTTGCAGCTGCCTTTTTCTTAGCGGCTGGCTTTTTCTTTGCAGCTGCCTTTTTCTTAGCGGCTGGCTTTTTCTTTGCAGCTACCTTTTTCTTGGCGGCTGGTTTCTTCTTAGCTGCAGGCTTTTTCTTAGCAGCTACCTTTTTCTTGGCAGCAGGCTTTTTCTTAGCAGCTACTTTTTTCTTGGCAGCAACTTTTTTCTTAGCCACTACTTTTTTCTTTACTACTTTCTTTTTCGCAGCAGGTTTCTTTTTCGCCGCTACCTTTTTCTTTTTAGCAACCACTTTGTACACTCCTGTCTTACTGTTGAAGAACAAATTTTCGTTAGAACAGAACCACTTTTTTCGCCAAGCACCTGTAATACTTCTCCCCGGCAGTGTGTTTTTTACAACACAATTTAAGAAACCACGTATACAGTTGCATCAACGAAGAGAAGTTTAGACAAAAAAAAACAAATTGCAAAATTTTTTTATAAAAAACGTATCTTTTTCAACGTTTTACCTGATTATCTTAAAAAAAAACTAACAAATCAGCTCTATCTAGCCGAAAACGCAACTTTACGGGTTCGTTTGGTCATTTAAAATCGTAAAAATCTTGTTAGAAATTTCTTCCGTTGAACCTAGCCCATCGATCGCATCATAGGTAAGCGACGAATCGCTCTCGTCGGATAGACGCTGATAAAACAATACCAACGGTTCCGTTTGTTCGACATATACTTTTAGACGTTCGTTAATCGTCTCCTCTGTATCATCGTCGCGTTGAATGAGTGCTTCTCCAGTTTCGTCATCTTTACCTTCCACCTTCGGTGGATCGAACAACACGTGATAAATACGGCCAGAGTCCAGATGGACTCTACGTCCACTCAATCGTTTTACAATCTCTTCTTCGGGTACTTTGATTTCAATGACACTATCGATTGCAATATTTTCGTCTACCAATGCCTGAGCTTGTGGAATTGTTCGAGGAAAACCATCGAACAGGAAACCTTTTTCACAATCCGGTTGCGTAATACGCTCTTTCACCAGATCGATTATGATTTCATCGGTGACCAACGCGCCTGATTCTAGTACAGCTTTTACTTTCTCGCCTAAGGCGGTCCCTGCTTTTATCGCTTCTCTCAGCATGTCACCGGTAGATATCTGGGGTATCCCGTATTTATCCATCACCAGTTTTGCCTGTGTACCTTTGCCCACGCCCGGTGCGCCTAATAGAATCATCTTCACGTCAGAATCTCCCGACTTTTAGTAAGTTTAGAAAAATTAAAATCTACAATCCGTTATTAGCCAATGGCGAGCCGAAACGATAAAAATTCGCTACATTTTGACATAAGTAAAACATAACAAAGGGCGGGCTATGAACCAATACACCTATTCAGACTGTACCCTTTGAGCAGAAATGACGTTCGACAATCGCTCAATTTTTTCCAGCGTCTTCAGCAGACCGTTGATGCTAGTCACTTCAATTTCCATCGCGACCACCACTTTCTTGTCTCGCCTGTCACTACTCATTGAGAAAACGTTAGTATTTTCCAACATGAACACACCGGTAACATCATGCAGCAGGCCCGCTCGATCGTAGGATACGATTTCTATATTGACTGGGAAAGTTACAGCCGTGTTTTGCCGCCAATCAAGCCGGATAATATTTCCGGACAAATTCGCCTGCAGCGCTTTCAGACAGTCTTGGCGGTGGACGTAAACCTTATTGGCATCGTTGATTACGCCAACGATTGAATCGCCAGGTACAGCCTTGCAACATCTGGACATTTCGTGTTCAAGATCACCAAGGCCAGCGATTAACGATCGCTCCTCATCGAGCGGTTTTGCTTCTCCTGGTAAGAGACTGAGTTGCTTATCCCTTTGATCGAGTTCAACTAACGTGACTGCCTTCTCGACAATATTTAGCACACCTACTTCGCCGACACCAATTTCAGCGTAAAGATCATTTGGCTTTTTGTATCCCAACGATTTAACCAGTGCATTTAAGTCAGCATTTTCAAAACCCAAGTGCCGAAGTTCTTCAACAAGCAGCTTTTTACCTTCAGAGGCATTCTTTCTTTTTGTTCTCTGACCAAACCACGATTGGATTTTTGCTTTCGCGCGACTGGTCGCGACATAACCTAGATGTTCGTGTAGCCATTCCCTTCGAGGTTCCGTTTTGTCGCCAACAATCACTTCAACCTGGTCGCCAGATTTCAATCTTGTATTGAGCGGCACCACTTTTCCGTTAATCTTAGCACCCCGACATTTATGACCCACCTCTGTGTGAACGCGATAAGCAAAATCTACAGGTGTCGCCTTTGGCATCATGTCTATGACATGACCTTCTCTTGTAAACAAGTAAATTCGGTCGAGGCTAACTTCGGATAGAAGGTCTGATGAAATCTCAGCAACGTCGCCGAGTTCTTCGCCCCAGTCGAGCAGCGTTCGCAACCAATCAATTTTCTGCTGATAAGCTTCTGGTTCAGGATCGTTCTCTTTCGACTTGTATTGCCAGTGGGAACAAACCCCGTATTCCGCCTCTTCGTGCATATCGAAGGTTCGAATCTGCACTTCAAGAACATTCCCTTCCGGTCCAATTACCGCGGTGTGTAAACTGCGATAACCATTTTCTTTCGGTGTGGCGATATAGTCGTCGAATTCGTAGGGCAGGTTTCGCCAACGTCCGTGAACAATCCCCAGAGCGCGATAACAATCGTTAATGTCGGGAACCAGTACACGCACCGCTCGTACGTCATACACCTGAGAGAAAGAGATACCCTTGTTGTGCATTTTTCGCCAGATACTGTAAATATGTTTAGCACGCCCTTCTACTTGTGCTTCAACATGTACCTCTTTTAATTTTGTTTTCAGCGTATCAATGACTTGTACAATGTAGTCTTGTCTGTCCCTGCGTTTTTCATCCAGCAGTGATGCAATTCTTTTGTAGGCAAGCGGCTCAAGGTACCGAAAAGACATATCTTCCAGTTCCCATTTTAGATGACCAATACCCAACCGATGCGCCAGTGGTGAGTAAATTTCAAATACCTCACGCGCCAGTTTAATTCTTTTCTCAGGCTCAGCGCTGCCAATAGATCTGATCGCACAGGTCCTTTCAGCCAATTTGATCAGCGCCACCCTGACATCATCAACAATGGAAATCAGCAATCGCTTGGCTTGTTCTAATTGGTCTTTTTGTTCGCCTAGAACCTCAGATTTCGAGAACTGTATATTGCTGATTGCGGCCATTCTCAACACACCTTCCACCAGCGTGCCGACACCTTCACCAAACTGTTTCTTTACGTGGTTGAGTGTAATCTGATTTTCACGCACAGCACGATAGATGATCGCGGCAATGATACCGTCTTCGTCGACTCGAAGGTCTGTAAGGATATCCGCCATATCAAGTCCGGTGCGATGGCTACTTCGACCGGCTTTCCAGACAGTGTTGGTTGATATAGCTTTTGCTTCTGCCTGCTCAGACAGATCACATACTTCGCGAACTCTCGCAAGATTAAGTGATGGATAATTTTCGTTTAGCTTGCACAACCAGAACTCAATGTCGATGCGACCATCAATATCGAGCGGTTGTTCTTCTCGAACTTTTACCATAATTGCTTTTGTTGCTTTTCCGGACTCACTCGAATTAGCTAAGACAAGTCATCGTAAATGAAATGCGCCACATTCAGCGCATCGCTCCTGGAATAGCTTTTCAATTTATTTGTGTTCTTCACTCGTTGGAACCAATTGCTTACGTGTTGTAAGAAAAGCATGCAATCGATTCAACGTGATTCGTGTGGGGAAACATATCGATAACGCCTGCATTTTCAAAACGATACCCACTTTCAACCAGCAATTTCGCGTCCCTCGCAAGGGTCACCGGATTGCAGGAGACGTACACTAACCTTTCAACCTTATGGCTTGCAAGCTTTTTACATACCTCTTCTGCACCACTTCTGGGCGGGTCTATGAGCACTTTATTGATGTCCTGCAAGCCAGGTATACAGGGGCTTTCAGCGAACAGGTCGGCAGATATAAAAGTGGCATTCTTTATGCCATTTCGCGCGGCATTTTCCCCAGCGCGAAGCACGCTGGATGCCGAAGCTTCAATACCCAGAACTGACCGTGCAATGGTGGCCAAAGGTAAACTGAAATTACCAATACCACAGAAAGCGTCAAACACATCGTCTTCAGGTTTCAGCGCCAGAAGCTTTACTGCTAGCGGGATCATTCGCTGATTAATTGCCTGGTTAATTTGAATGAAGTCCATTGGATGAAAATCGAATACGAGGTCAAAATCAGGCAATGAATAACTTAACCTTTCATTTCCATCGGCTGGGAATATCTTGTGGACTGACTGCTCGTTGCCAGGTTGCAAATAGATAGAAACAGAATTTTCAGCACCAAAGCGCTGAAAAAGCGCTAGGTCTTCATCGACGAAAGACTCCAAATGGCGGAATACCAAAGCAGTTTCACTATCACCCACAGCAACTTCGATTTGTGGCACCGCACGACATACCGAGAGCTGTTCTACCAACTTCGCTAACGCCTCAATTCTTTCGCCTACAGACCTTCGTAGCACACCACAAGTCTCTATTTCAGAAATATAGGGTTTCATTTTTTCCCTAAACCCGACGAGCACCTTGTCTTTTTTATCTACAAACTTAACACCTAGCCGCGCCTTGCTGCGGTAAGCGCTAACGGGCCCTTTCAGAGGTTGCAACCAACTCTCTGGAGCATTCTCTCCTAGCAAGCTAACGAGATGATTGTGCTTGAAATTAATTTGAGCGTCTGGATCAAGGTGTTGCAAACTACAACCACCACATTTATCCGCCGCCATACAAGCTGGGTCAACCCTATCGGCGTTTGACCTGATTACACTTATTGTCTTATAGATTTTCTTACGACGCTTCTGCACATAAGGTTCGGCGATTACGACTTCATCCGAGAGCGCTCCCAGCACCACAATTTTTTCGTCATCAGTCGTGCCGTAGCCCTCGGTATGTAAGTCCAGAGTCTCAATTTGTACTGGGTCAAAATTTTTAATTCTCTTCGCCATCAAACACTCAGCATGTATTTACTATATTAATCAGGGTACATCTTTATTTGGCGCAACGTCTAACGTTACTGGAATCATTCAGATGGCGTAAATACACCTGTTGAAAGATAACGATCACCGCGATCACAGATAATGGCAACTATCGTCGAATTTTCAACTTCACTGCTAATCTGAAGCGCGCCGGCCACTGAACCACCGGAAGATACGCCACAGAAAACACCTTCTTCGACGGCTAGTCGTCGCATCGTAGTTTCCGCGATGGACTGATCCATATCAATAACCCGATCAACAATCGTCTTGTTAAAAATGCTCGGCAAATAGGCTTCCGGCCATCTTCTGATGCCAGGGATCGCCGAGCCTTCAACTGGTTGTAGGCCAATAATCTCCACATCCGGCTTTGCTTCTCGAAAATACCGGGATACGCCCATAATTGTTCCTGTCGTCCCCATTGAACTAACAAAGTGCGTAATATTTCCGTGGGTCTGCTTCATTAACTCCGGACCCGTGCCTTCGTAATGCGCGATGGGGTTATCTAGGTTAGAGAACTGGTCAAGCACCTTGCCTTTACCTTCTCGCTCCATCTTAGTGGCTAGATCACGCGCACCTTCCATACCCTCGTCCTGTGTTACCTCAATCAACTTCGCACCGTATGCTGTCATCGCAGATTTTCTTTCGCTACTCATATGAGAGGGCATGATCAGCACCATTTCATATCCCTTAATCGCGGCGACCATCGCGAGTGCAATGCCCGTGTTACCACTGGTCGCCTCTATAAGGGTGTCGCCTGGTGATATTTCACCCTTTAACTCTGCTCGGACAATCATGCTGAGCGCAGGTCTGTCCTTCACCGAGCCTGCTGGATTATTCCCTTCGAGTTTTAACAATATTGTGTTGGTCGTCTCACCGCCCATACGCTGTAATTTGACCAAAGGCGTATTTCCAACGAAAGCGTCAATGGTCGGGTAATTTGTCTCATTCATAGGGTTCAAACTTTAAAAATGCGTGTTAACTTTCAATAATAGGAGATCATCGTGAATACATATAATATCAGGATAGTCTAAGTTAATTCCCCCTTGTCATAACATTATTCAGGGGGTCAAGACTTTGGCAGGAATAACGCCAGTGAAATTATGCCCACATTATTTGCCAATTAGATGTGAATCATCCGTTTGCTGTCGAACATGTGGGCGATTCGCACATGCATGAGCATCGCATCAGTCAGGCAAAAAAGTTTACGCCTATTTATGGCAGGTACAGACTAGATACCGGCGCTGCGACACACCGATTAATGCTGCAGAGTTTCCAGCAACTGAAACGCGGCCCACTGCAAACAATTCGCAGCTTTACCAACTTACTAGCTTTTCAAGAAATTCCAGCCAGCAAAGCCTTCCGAGAGTTGCAGGATGCCAATGGCGAGTTGAGCTTCTTTCACCTTGAATCCAGTAAGATCTACCAGTCTCAGTTGCATGCCAGACCTGATGAATCATTCGAAGTACGAGAACTTGTTGACCGCGCAATTGCTTTCGCAACCAAGGCGCTGGTCCGACCTCGTGTGGACATACTGTATCAATACCGTGATTCGAAACAACATCACAGAATAGCCAACAAGGATGCTGTTACTTCACTCATATACAACTTCATCCTACACCGAATAGCTCACTCGGCATTCGATAATAAATCTCCTGATTCAAATTCGCATCTGATCTCATTTGAAATCAACAATACGCCAAGCGGTATTTTGTTGAGACAATATTCGGGTAATCGTATCGCGAGCGGTCAATCGACAAGTCTGGCAACGCCAGACGCGCTCGAAATAAGCGACCAACTAACGGCACTACTGGAAATTACTCAGGCTCATATACATCAGTCCAGACTTGAAATTCCACTTCTATCATCAAGCCCACTAAATCGGGTAGGTTTATCAAACCTCAGCGGCAGAGTCATTAGCACCAATATTGCAAGACGAGCAGCCATATCCAATAGACTTGAAGATCTGGGTATGAAGATCACAAGTGAAGAAAAAAACGTGAACTGCTTTTTCGTGGACCCAGAGCAGCAGATCACTTCACGGCAACAAATCGATGAATGGTCTAAATCTGGCATTGTCTTTCTATTTAACGACAGCGGGCCATGGGAGGATGCGAACAGCAAGCCCCTGCAATATCCAATAAAGCATCGTGAATTGTTAGTTGAGCTGAGCGTCGTGGCACAATGTGCTGCTCGCGCTCAGATTAAAAGTAGCAATGTCTTAGTTGTTGATGACAACCTGCAGAACCTCCGACGGGTTGTGACCCATCTCGAATCTCTGGGCGTTCATGCGACATCAGCAACTAACGACAGCGAAGCAATCGCACTTTTTGGTAAACACATTGATTTGGTATTCATAGATCTGCACATGCTGAGAACGAATAGATTTCAGACATCTATGGCAAGAAGAAACGCCATGCACCCCCTCGTTCCAATCATCGCTTTGTCGCCTAGTCTCTCACCTAACGATTTTTCAGCGGCGTTAAAGAGCGGTATAAACGACATCTACAAGAAACCCATTGATCGGGCAACTATTGAGCAGGCTCTGACGCAGCATGTCGGGTATCAACCGGCAACTCGGCGCGCGAATAGCACTGCTAAGAAGCCGGCTCTGGCCAATCTTCAGTCTGATGTATCTGACGTCGTGGACCTTGATCTTTCTCTGGTTCGTGCAGATAACCGACCCGCTCTAGCGAAAGAGATGATGGACATGCTGATTGAATCACTGCCTGTTGATATCGAACAATTGAACATTCATTTTCAGCAACAGGACTACCCAGCAATGGGGTTTATAGCCCATAGGATCAAAGGCGCTTGTTGCTGTTGTGGTGTTCCTAAATTTGAAGATTCGATCAAGAAATTAGACCGGTTGCTTAAAAGCAAAATGGTGCTCGAGGCGCACCCCAGCGCGGTGACACAGCAAGATAAAGGCATTAACGCTGTGATGATGATCGTGAATCACGATGCAAACAGACTCATTGAATGGCATCTTAGCCACAGAAACGCTTTCTTAAACCAAGTTGAAGACCAGGGACGAGTGTAGGTTCTAAACTGCCCCTCCCTCGAGCACAGAGAACGCCTGGGCTAGCCCCTGTTCATCGGTCACAGACAGATAGGTATGCGTCACACCGAGCTTATTAGCCCTCTGCTGTGCAGCTCCATGCAACACAACCTCTGGTGAACCGGATGGCTTGTGAGTCACCTCAATCAATTTAAAGTGAACGCCTGCGCTCATTCCCGTGCCAAGCGCCTTGGCCACTGCCTCTTTCGCAGCAAACCTTTTGGACAGGAACTTCACCTTGTCTTTCGAGGATTTAAAGTCTGTCATCTCCCTCGAGGCAAGGATTTTTTCCGCAAAACGTTCGCCGAATCGCTCAAGACTGTTTGCGATACGCGAGGTTCTGACAAGATCAGTACCTATTCCTTTAATCATAGGGCGCCCACTTGGTAAAAATCACCTGACAAACAACTCTCTGCTTTTCAGCGGCTTGCCACCTAACAGATAATGGAAGGTAGTTCGCAGAATCACTTTAGCACAGCGTAACGCTTCGGGTTCAGTGAAGTCCCGCTCAGATATAGCACGGAGTGTTTCGCCCCGAAAACTTACCACATCATGCTGTTCACCGGGTTTAGAAGTCTCACCTGATTGATGATCTCGCCAAACGTCGACCACCGGGATAAATCCTTCTCCGGCACGAAACTCATAGCGCTTGTTGGGTTCTATCTGCGCTCTGTTCGAGGTCTCATTGAAATTAATGCCGTAACCCATTGCATCTAACAGAAACAGCTCAAACTTTCTCAGCGAAGCTTGTGCCGCCTCACCAATCATCAGATCTTTTAAGACACTCTGATAAGCACCAAACAAATTTTCTAGTGGATCACTTTTCGCCAGTAAGCGGACCATCAGCTCATTTACATAGAGCCCCATGATCAGATTCTCTCCGGTTAATCTAAAGCCACTGCTCGAAAACTCAATGCCCGTCACGGTTTTGAGGTCGCCCTTGCCAATATAAGAGATGAGTAAGGGCGTAAATGGCTGCCAAATCGCCTGCTTAACCCCGCGCTTACTCCGGGCGCCCTTGGCGACCACAGCCACACGACCCTGAGCCTGTGTGTAAAGCTCGGCAATAAGGCTTGTGTCACGATATTTTCGAGTGTGAAGCACATACGCGGCGGACAAGTTGTTGCTGTCAGCGCCACCAGCCTCACTAGACATCATCGTACCCCAGGCTTTTAATTGCTCTGTCGCTGTCAGACCAGCCTGATTTGACTTTAGCCCAGACATTAAGCATCACCTTGCGCCCCAACAATCTTTCAATGTCTTTTCGAGCATCGGTTCCGATTCGTTTTAGTCGGCTTCCGCCCTTACCAATCAAAATAATCTTCTGACCTTCCCTTTCCACGAATACGACCGCTTCAATGCGAACGAGTTTTCCCTCATCCTTAAATTGTTCAATCTGTATGGTTAGCGCATATGGTAATTCTTCACCCAGCTGTCGCATCATCTTTTCACGGATGATTTCGGATACCATGAAACGTTCCGTTCGATCAGTTACTTGATCTTCCTCAAAATAGAAAGGGCTCTCGGGTAAGTACCCCGCAATGAGTTGCTCCAGTCGCTTTGTGTTGTCACCAGATTCGGCGGAAATAGGCACAAGGTCAGTGTCTGGAAAGATCTCCTGTAGCTTCTGCAGGTGAGGTAACAGCCGAGTTTTATCCTTCAGCAAGTCGACCTTGTTAATCGCGACGATCAACCGCCCCGGACTCAGCTTTACAAGCTCAGCCACCAATTTGTCGTCTTTGCTCCATTCGGTTCTATCCGTAACGAAAACGATCACATCAACATCCCGCAGCACGCTTTTAGCATTTCGGTTCATGTACCGGTTGATCGCTTTCTTCTCTTCCGTATGAATGCCCGGTGTGTCGACATATAGTATCTGCACACCAGACTCAGTCTTGATACCCAGGAGCTGATGGCGGGTTGTCTGAGGCTTACTAGAAGTAATACTGACTTTTTGCATGAGGATGTGATTAAGCAAGGTGGACTTGCCGACATTCGGTCGTCCAACAATTGCGACATAGCCACAGCGTGTGTTTGAAGATTCTTTTTTAGTGGTCATGTCATTTGTCATGTTCTTCCTGCCAAGTGCAGTTTTATATCAAGTGCCGTCTTTTGCAAACGCAATGTTTTGTCAGTCGAGTTGCAGTATTTTTAGCGCCGCTGTCGCAGCATTCTGTTCTGCTATTTTCCTACTTGCACCTTCACCTATCAAATCAGGTGGCAATTCAGAGCCGCAACATTGCACCGTAAATATCTGATCGTGAGACTTTCCCTCCACATTGATTACCTTGTACTCTGGAGGCGCCAGGGCCCTCGCCTGCAGATACTCCTGCAATCTTGTTTTAGGGTCTTTCTGGGTCTGGGAAAGGGACAGTGATGCCAATTCCGTTGCAAACCAGTCGGCGATTCGCGCTGCTGCGACGTCGTGTCCCACCTCGAGATAAATGCCACCAATAATTGCCTCAAGCACATCGGAAAGAATTGAATCTCGATTAAACCCACCGCTTTTCAGTTCTCCCGGACCCAATAATAAATGCTCGCCAAGATTCAGCGCACGGGCGACCCTGGCAAGCGTTTCCTTGCGTACAATACTCGATCGCAGGCGACTCAGTTGACCTTCGTTTGCTGTCTCAAACTTTTTGTATAAAGTTTCGGCGATGACGACGCCGAGAAGTGCATCGCCAAGAAATTCCAAACGCTCGTAGTTTTTCGCACCCTGGCTTCGATGAGTTAACGCGCGGGTCAGCAGACCCTGATCATTAAAACTGTACCCCAGACGACGCTCAAGATGCTCGAGAGGATTCACTGGTTTTTAAACGAAACAGACTTATCGAAGCGGGCGATCAGATCTAGATTATAAAAAAGAGGAACCCGAACCTCATAGTCGAGGATCACCTCGACGCCAGACTTACCTCTTTTTACCTGAAGATTATCTTTGTGGTTAAAATCGCGAATGTTGTTAACCCTAAAGCGCTTTTTGATCATGTCTTCAAGCTCGTATCGACGCTTGTTAGCCATTCCGCTCTCCTCTGCCATGCTATCGAGCACCCCAGACATCGTATGATGATCAATGTAGGGAGGAATCAGCTTCAAACCTACCGTGATGACAGAGCCAAGCACCATAATCGTCAGCAGCCAACCAAAAAAACTCAACCCCCTCTGTCGAACAGGTAATCGCAGCATATGTCGTTGTTGCTTTGGACCTAATTGGCTCAATAAAGTCATCGTTCCATCCTCTTTAGGACTCCCGGATTTATTTTATCCAACGATCATTGGAAAAGGTCGGTAACGACAGTCCTGGATCCTTATGCATCCAGACGCCGACGGCTTTTCCTACTATATTCTCCTCTGCGGCATATCCCCAATACCTGCTATCACTACTCAGGTCCCGGTTGTCGCCCATCATAAAGTATTTTCCTTCTGGGACGATCCACTCCTCGGGTGCCGCGCCGCGATGCACATTCTTGTGAATCAAATGCGCTTCATCGCTGATCTTTTCTTCAAACACGAGATACTGTGGTCGGTTGGGTGGTATTTGCGCAATGAACTTCTGGGATTGCGCCACGCCATTTATGTATAACATCTTATCAGCATAGCGGATCTTGTCTCCCGGGATACCGATCACCCGCTTGATATAGTAGTCATCCTTGTGTGGCGGTATAAAAACCATCACCTCACCATTCTTTGGAGAATCTACATCTAATATTTTGGTACCCAATACCGGCAGTCTGAGGCCGTAGGCGTATTTGTTAACAACAATAAAGTCACCGACTAATAGGGTTGGTATCATTGATCCCGTTGGAATCTGGAAGGGCTCAAACAAAAATGATCTCAAGACCAGCACGATAGCCAAAACAGGAAAAAAAGAAATCGAGTATTCAACGACAAGGGGCTCTTTTAAGAGAGGCTCGGTTGTCGCTTCGAGATCAGGACTATCCCCACCCAGTTTTGACCGCACAACCTCGGCAGCCGCGCGTCTTTTTGGGCGCAAAAATATGCTGTCTAACATCCAAATTAGACCTGTAATGATCGTCGCCAACGATAGAATTAGAGGAAAGTTAAAACTCATTTATCCACCTGCAACACAGCAAGAAATGCTTCTTGAGGTATTTCGACACTGCCCACCTGCTTCATTCTTTTCTTACCCGCTTTCTGTTTCTCCAGCAGCTTCTTCTTACGAGTAATATCACCACCATAACATTTTGCTGTTACGTTTTTTCTCAGCGCCTTGACGGTTTGCCGAGCAATGATCTGTCCACCTATCGCCGCCTGAATCGCCACATCAAACATCTGTCGGGGAATCAATTCTTTCATCTTTTTCGTCAGAGCAAAACCCTTGCCTCTCGAGTCCTCTCGATGAACAATAACAGCGAGCGCGTCAACCTTGTCGCCGTTTATCAGGACATCGAGCTTCACGAGGTCTGACGCTTCGAATCTATCAAAACTATAATCGAGGGAAGCATACCCCCTCGTGACTGACTTCAGTTTATCAAAGAAATCTAGAACCACCTCATTCATAGGCAGATCGTAGGTGACAGACACTTGCTTACCCACAAACTGCATGTCTTTTTGGACGCCCCTACGCTCGACACAGAGCGTAATCACACTGCCAAGATGTTCCGAAGGTACAAGAATGTTAGCGGTAACAACCGGTTCCCGCATCTCTTGTACCAACGAAGGGTCGGGTAGTTGCGAGGGGTTGTCGACTTGAAAAACATCGCCATTTCGGGTCATCACCTCATATACCACTGTAGGTGCCGAGGTAATAAGATCAAGATCGTACTCACGCTCGAGGCGCTCCTGAATGATCTCCATATGCAGCATGCCGAGGAAACCACAACGGAAACCGTTTCCCAGAGCATCAGAACTTTCTGGCTCGTAAACCAGCGAAGCATCATTGAGCGTTAGCTTCTCAAGTGCATCTCGAAAACTCTCAAAATCATCGGCGCTCACTGTAAACATTCCAGCAAACACCTGAGGTTTTACTTTTTCGAATCCTGGCAGCGCTGGCACATCCGGGGTACTAGATAGCGTGATTGTGTCACCGACCGGGGCACCTTTCACATCCTTAATCCCGGCAACCAGAAAACCGACTTCGCCCGCCTGCAGTAACCCTGTTTCCGTTCGCCTTGGTGTGAAAATTCCAATCGAGTCAACCTGGTGAATCTTACCGATGGACTTAAGGACGATTCGATCCTTTTTTTCGAATTGGCCCTGGGTCACCCTGATCAATGACACAACGCCCAGATAATTATCAAACCAAGAATCAATAATGAGCGCTTGCGGTTCCTGCGCCCGCGTGTCTGCAGGCGAAGGAATAGCCTCGATGATCGCTTCAAGCAAATCCTTAACACCAAGACCGGTCTTGGCACTGACTTCAACCGCACCTGTCGCATCAATGCCAATGATTTCTTCGATTTCCTGACACACCGTATCCGGGTCAGCCTGAGGCAAATCGATCTTATTGAGGACGGGTAAAACTTCCAGACCTTGCTCTACCGCTGTATAACAATTGGCGACGGATTGCGCTTCCACACCCTGTGCGGCATCAACAACTAGTAACGCACCTTCACATGCCGCCAAGGAACGCGATACTTCGTAACTAAAGTCAACATGGCCAGGCGTATCAATAAAATTTAACTGATACCTGTTGCCATCCGCGGCATCATAATTCAGTGTGACGCTTTGAGCCTTAATGGTTATGCCGCGTTCACGCTCGATGTCCATGGAGTCAAGTACCTGGTTCTCCATTTCGCGCTGGGAAAGACCGCCACACATCTGTATAAATCGATCGGCCAGCGTCGATTTGCCATGATCAATGTGGGCAATAATTGAAAAATTACGAATGTGCTGCGAGTCAGCCAATATAAACTGCGAACCTCATGGAACGCCCTATTTTGCAAAGCGGTGAAGTCTATAGGAATAGCGCTTCGCGCGCCATTCGCAATGACTTATTCGCGGCCAGAGCCGAGCAACGCTACTCCGTGACTTTTATGACCATAAACTGAGGCGAACCACCCCTGACCACTCGTATGGGTATCGCGACGTTGGGACGCACATTTGAAACCATGGTCTCAAACTGCTCAACCGAACCTATCCAGATACTGTCCCAAGTGGTGATCACATCGCCTGCAACCAGACCAGCTTCTTGGCCCGCCCCCTCAAAAACCCGGGACACGACAACGCCTTTCGTCGTGCCGAGCTTTTCCGCCATGGCTTCGTCAAGGTTCACGACCTCAACACCAATTCTATTTCCAAGCTCCGCGGGCGCACCTGGCGCGCCCTGAAATGCTGCATTCTGTTCAAGCTCGCCAATCTTGATACCCAGTGTTTTTTGTTCACCATCGCGGACAATGACAACGTCCGCGATAGCATCAACATCAGTCATCCCCACAACATGGGGCAGCTCGGAGGAGAGATCAATCGCCTTGCCTGCAAAGTTCAAGATGATGTCCCCTTCCTTTAACCCTCCCATTTCCGCTGGGCTTCCCTCAAACACCTGTGTAATCAATGCGCCAGCAGCTCTGTCCAGCTTGAATGACTCAGCCAGGTCCCTGTCGACCCTTTGTATCTGAACGCCCAACCAACCGCGAGATACCGAGCCTTTTTCCCTGATCTGTTTCACGACATTCATTGCTACGCTCACAGGGATTGAGAAAGACAAACCCATAAACCCGCCAGACCGAGTGAATATTTGAGAATTAATGCCAATAACCTTTCCGCTCAAATTAAACAGCGGTCCACCAGAGTTCCCGGGGTTAATAGCAACATCAGTCTGAATAAATGGCACATAATTTGATCCTGTGCTACCCGGTAGACTTCTTCCTTTAGCGCTCACAATTCCCGCTGTCACCGAGTGCTCAAAACCGAAAGGAGAGCCTATGGCAACGACCCATTCACCGACATCCAACTCATCGGAATTGCCAAATTCGACTGTTGGCAGATCAGTTGCTTCAATTTTCAATAGCGCAAGATCTGAAAACTTGTCTGCACCCACAAGTGTTGCTTCCCGCTCACGCCGATCGCTTAACGCCACGATGATCTCATCTGCATTCTCAACCACATGATTATTGGTCAGAATGTAACCGTCTTCAGAAATGATGAACCCCGACCCTGCGGCGGGCCTCGGTGTATTGCGTCGCGGTTGATTCAACCCGCGGGGTTGATCACCAAAATATCGACGGAAAAACTCGGGTACCTGTTCATCACCGGGCTGGCTGAATTGCTTTTTAGGAGCAGACTTTGTGACTGTGATATTAACGACAGCCGGCGATGCCTTTTTAACCAGATCGACAAATTCCGGCAGTTTTGCCTGCGCGCTGACGCTCATCATTACGCTACAAAATACCACTAAACACTTGCTGAACATTAACTTCATCATCTTAAAAAACCTTACCAGAGAAATGCTTAAACGGGTTTAAAACTAAGTGCCTTAAAACTGGCACGTTTACAAACAACTACACCGGCCAGAAATCCAACTAAAGCACCCATCACCACAACTGGATCTGAAGGATCTATCCATGTTGCCAGACAACTGCCCAGTACAAAACCAGCCATGGGTAACATCAACGAGTTAAGCAACAGATTCGTCTGTTCCCGCAGAGACATACTCACTTCTACTCCGGCTCCAACAGCGGGCAAATACGATGATTCAAGGACATCGGAGGGTAGCTGCAGTGTCACTGACTCTTTACAGCCTGAGCGACAAGCGCCACACGCGGACCGCTCGACACTTAAGTGTAACATCTGAGATGTGGTGTCGGTGACGATTGCGGGGTAGGTCAGACTCATGAGGCACTCAAGGCACAAAATAAAAATTGGGGACGTGTTGACGACTCAATAGATAACGGGTTCAACAGATTCCGCTATTTTTTTTGCTGTTTCTACCGGCACTTCACCGACAACGGTGACCTGTTTGTTTGACCCTTTGAGTCGTCTGGAAATCAGCACAGTGCCGCCCTGGCGTGCCACCACAATTTCACCGGCAGCGGAAATGGCAGCGCGTTCGACAATAATTGAAATTGCCGCAACACCATCTGAATAAGAAACTCTATCGCGCGCAGGCCGAATGACCTGTTGGAAGCCGCTTGGAAGCCAAGATGCTTTCCATGCAGGTTTTGCAAACCGCTCTTCTTTTGCGACCTCGAGCGTAGGCTGTTCTAACGGGTGGGTAACGATATTGCCGTCCATCGAACTTACCAGTTTCGCGTCAGCAATCTCCTCGCCAATAGTCACACGGGCAAAGCGAAACACTTCAAGTGGACGTCCCCTGTGCACGAGATGGGACTGAAGCAATAATCCGGTTGCCTCGTCGAGCCACAGCTTGTAACCAACCCGGTCATTGTAGGTAGGACTCACGCCGATCACGACCGTTGGTCTGCCCACAAAACGCTCGCGACCTAGCATCTTAAATCGATAGAACTGAGGCGAGCTTGCAAGGCTTCGACTAAACGCTTTGCTGAAAGGCTTCGGGGTGACTTCATGATCAAAGAGCACATGCTCTGAATCGACATGCTGACAAGTCGATTCACCGTTGATAGTCAGAATCTCTTTTTGTTCGCCATTGAGGTAAAAGAGGCGGCTTAACTCTTGTCCCTGGCGATAACGATGCACAACTTCAACTGTATTGAACTGTGCATTACGCGAGTAAGTAAAAGTACCCTCATAGTTCTCTTCAGATAAAGCCCGGTCCATTTTTTTGAGCCAGGATGCGGGGTCATCGGCTTCGTTATGTAACGTGGACTCTGCGAATACTGCGAGAGCGCTAGCGACTAGCGCCGTTGTAAGACCGAGTTGTTGCAAGAACCTGAACATCAGCATTCAACCATCTATTCTTTAGTACCTTTAAAGTTGACAGTGCGGCGATTAGGTTTCGTCCTCGTCATACGATCGTGCAATTGCAAATATGCGCGCATTTGTCGTCTTTGTTCTTCGTTAAGTTCTTTGAGCTCTAAGTCATCAACCAGCATTCCATCTTCTCCGCTAGACAACAATTGTTGTTCCAGCGTATTCACCTCGGCGGACCTTCCTGCCACTGGATTCTTCCCAGCTTCTACGGTGGATCTCGTAGTTGACACGGTTTGCACTGAGACAGGCTGTTGATCCGCGGATGCATCTATCGTTGCAATGGCATCCACGTTGCCAGTTTCCTGCTCAAGTGGCGACAAGCCAACAAATATCGCAACAACCAGCGAGGCTGCTATCGCGAGACCGGCAGCTGGCGCCCTGTATTTCGCCATCGCAGTTCTAGGGGTTAATCCAACGAGAGAAGACACGCCTTCGAGCTTATGTGTATCTTCTGCTTCTATTGCCTCGCTGATTCGTAGCCTGAGCGCCAGATGTTGGCTCGCAACCATCCGACTATGGCCATCAGCCTTTGAACCTGCGGGCCCAATAACAGAACGAATTTCCTGATATCTCGCCCAGCTACGATGCAAGTCCTCGGTTTCGGGTGAAATGCTTCCCGCCTCACCTTCAATAGACTTAACATGGCGAAGTAACTTGTGAACTTCAATTTCACTCGCTTCGCCATCAATCAATGCAGAAAGAGACTCTTTATTAGTATCTGTCACTATTTATTCTCTCATTTTACGCAAATTTTCCCGGCTCGAAGGATACCTTTTCCCACCACCGTTTGTTTAACGCCTGTGGTCGATTCTATCTCGACCCGCCAATCGCATCTATCTTCTTTTCTATCGATTCCCTTGCCCTAAATATCCGAGATCTCACGGTGCCAACAGGGCACGCCATAATATCGGCTATCTCTTCGTAACTAAGACCCTCAAACTCTCTCAAAGTTACGGCCACTTTCAACTCTTCCGGTAGATCATCTATCGCTTTGTAAACGACAGCTTCCAACTGATCACTCACCATTTGGTTTTCAGGGGTTTCAATATCACTCAATATACCGGAGCTATCCTGAAATTCACCCTCATCTATGTCTATATCAGTATCTGGCGGCCGTCTGGACCGCGAAACCAGATGGTTTTTCGCCGTGTTGATCGCAATTCTGTAAAGCCAAGTATAAAAAGCACTGTCTCCGCGAAACCTGGGCAAGGCCCGGTACGCCTTGATGAACGCCTCCTGGGTTACATCCTGCACTTCGTCCTGATTGCGCAGGTATCGGCTGACTAACCCGACGATTTTGTGCTGATACTTCAACACCAGAATGTCGAAGGCTTTCTTATCTCCACGCTGTACACGTTCAACCAACTGCCTATCTGTTTCTTTCTGCGGACTCACTTCTGCTCCCGTTATCGTCTAAAACGGTAGAAGAAATAACGCACAGTGCGCGACAACGAACAATGCGTAGATTGTGGCATTGGACGGTTGCCGAACAGCTTCATGCATAAATAGACAGCGTTAATTTTGATTAGTTCGGTTTTGCTGTGGGGATCTGGAAACATTTTTGTTATTTTTCGACTAAGTTGTTGAATCATACCAGTATCCGCCCTTCCGGTATGCTAGCCTCTGCATCTAAATTTTGCTCAACCAGCATCCATCGACCGTCACCATAGCCTCTGAGACTTCAACTTTGAGCAGCAAATCACACCAGCATGACATATTAATTATCGGCAGCGGCGCCGCAGGTATGACCCTGGCGCTTCACCTGAATCCCAGTCTCAGAATCGCGATGTTATCCAAGGATCACATCACAGAGGGATCGACCTACTACGCCCAGGGCGGTGTTGCAGCGGTATTGGACGAATACGACAGCATCGAATCCCACATTGAAGATACTCTGAACGCCGGCGGCGGCCTCTGCCACCCCGACGTCGTGAGATATACCGTAGAAAACAGCGCGAGAGTGATATCTTGGTTGGTCGATCTTGGCGTGAAATTCGACACCCAAACCGATGCTGACGGTCATCAGGAATTTCACTTGACCCAAGAAGGTGGCCACAGCCACCGTCGGGTCATCCATGCCGCGGACGCAACAGGCAAGGAAATAGCCACAACCCTGCAGGAACAGGTCACCGAACGAGACAATGTTGACATATTCGAAGGTTTTTCGGCGGTAGATCTCATTACTCGAGATAAGTTGGGCCATCCCGGCACAGATACCGTGGGTGCCTACGTGCTGAACACTAAAACTCAGGAAGTTGAACTGTTCCGAGCGAGCATTGTTATCATTGCGACCGGCGGTGCAAGCAAGGTGTATCTGTACACCAGCAACCCCGATACTGCCTCGGGAGACGGCATCGCAATGGCATGGCGGGCGGGATGCCGTATCGGAAACATGGAATTCAACCAGTTTCACCCTACCTGCTTATACCACCCTGAGGCACGGTCTTTTTTAATATCCGAAGCATTACGGGGTGAAGGCGCAAAACTCATTCTGCCTGACGGCTCTGAATTCATGCATAAGTTTGATAGCCGCAAGGAATTGGCGCCCAGAGATATTGTTGCGCGTGCCATCGATCATGAAATGAAACGCCTTGGTTGCGACTGCATATATCTGGATATTCGCCATAAAGGTGAATTGTTCATTAAGGAACACTTTCCGACCATCTACACTCGCTGCCTCGATCTCGGCATCGACATCACTCAAGAACCCATACCCATCGTGCCTGCTGCCCACTATTCCTGCGGCGGCATTATGACAAGTATCTCGGGGCAGACTGATATCCCCAACCTCTATGCTATTGGAGAATCTAGTTTCACGGGTCTTCATGGCGCTAACCGTATGGCCAGTAACTCCTTGCTCGAATGCATGGTGTTTGCAATGGCCGCAGCAGAGAGAATCAATCAAGAATCCCCGCGGTTGCAGGATGACCTTTTGATACCCACTTGGGACGAATCTCAGGTTACCAATTCCGATGAAGATGTCATCATCTCCCATAACTGGGACGAATTAAGAAGATTCATGTGGGACTACGTAGGTATCGTCAGGACAGACAAACGCTTACAGCGAGCGCGAAGGCGAGTTCGCCTGCTCCACCAGGAAGTTGCCGAGTATTACAGTAACTATAAGGTCTCAAACGACTTACTGGAACTTAGAAATTTGATCACAATCGCTGACTTGATTATTCAGTCAGCAATTCGGCGTAAAGAGAGCCGGGGCTTGCACTATACCCTTGATTACCCCGAGACGCTGACAGAGCCGGTTGATACAGTATTGGTACCGCCCAGCTTCGGGTAAACCTTATCTTGGCAGTCTAGCCTTAGATTCAAATACCCGCGTAAATGACGAAAATCCTGCAATGGCAAGCTATCGGTGAATACAGGTATCGAGATCTTTTCGATCAAACTATGTCGAAAACTCAGCACAACCAGCCAATCGAGAACAACTGCGCTTTCAACGCGCTCGAAACGACGGTTGGTTCCATTGCGGTAACGTATTAACCAAGCGCCGTGTTCACACTCAACGGCAGCGATGGCGTTTTTCGAGACTCGCAGCCCATGCGTGCATGTTTCATCAAAAAAACTGATTAACAGTGCCAGAACAAGGAAAAGCGTTAACCAGAATTCGAGTTTTAACCAAATGACGATGTAGGCAACCAACAAGTATAAGATTGCCAGCAACAAACAATGAAACACAGAGCCTTGAGGTTCAACAGACAATTTACCAGTATTAAGTGGGCTTGGCATACCGCTCGTTTCCGCTCTCTGGGCTAAGACATTTCTTAGGGCTGAACCCGATTCAGTATGATCTCAACTAGCGCGGCCATTTGCTTATTTTCGGGTACGGCTTTTCGGCTAAACCACATCAACAGATCAGGATCATCTTCCTCTAACATATCAACAAAGGTTTGCTGTTGGTCTGCTTCCAGTTCGCTATACATCTCATCGTAAAAAGGCAGCAGGAGCAAATCAAGCTCCAACAGGCCTCGTCGACTGCGCCATCTCAATCTGTTTAGTTCTCCGGCTTTATCCATATCCCTTCTCTTTCTACCCGATCCTATAACCACGTCTTTTTTGCGGTTTTGTGACAATCATTAATTATACGTTTGTTACAAAAAATTATAACGCTTCCGCAGCAACAAAATGTAAACTTATTCATTAAAGACTAAATGATGTTGCCACCAATCAATGTAGGCGTTTTCCATGAATCATGTAATCCATCTGCCTGAATACGGATTTCTCAGTATCTCAGGTAAAGATGCCACAAAGTTTTTTCAGGGCTATACAACCTGTGAGTTAAACGACCTGACCAGCACTCAATCCGCGATCGGCGCCACCTGTAATTTGAAAGGGAGAATGCTCGCCAGCTATCGCATCATCTCAGTTGACGATGGTCTACTTATGCGAATGGATCGATGTCTGGTTGAACCCATGATTGAGTTTTTGAAGAAATACATTGTCTTCTCCAAGGCTTCGCTTCACGACCTGTCTGACAGTTACCGTTGCTACGGACAAATCACGGACACGAACGACTCAGCGGGATCGACGAACACAATAATTTCTTGTCCACCGGATAAAGACCACTGGCTACAAACAACGTTGGGTCCAGTTATCTGCGTTGAGTCAGAAAATAGCGATACCAAAAGCGCACCGGCTACCGACACGAAAACGCAACGATGCGAGCTGTGGCTCGACGGCAGTTCGGCGCCTGAGCAAAGCTTACCCGTTTCCGACTCTGATGCTGACTTGTGGCATCAAGCTGAAATTGCGCAGGGTCTTGCCTGGGTAACGACTGAAACATCGGAAGAATTCATTCCCCAGATGTTTGACTACGATAAAGTTGGCGCAATCAGCTTTGAAAAAGGCTGCTACCTCGGACAGGAAATCGTCGCGCGAATGCAGTATCGCGGTGCGGTCAAACGAAGGCTGCACACAGGTAGTGCAACCTCTCACCAAGCAACCGGAACCACTCTGCTCGACGCCAAGGGCCGCAACACCGGCATGATCGTCGCTTCATCATCGACCAATTTTTTAGCTGTCGTTCAAGTACACGCAACCGACCAAGCGGGAAATGAAGAACAGCAAGACGAGGGTCACTGGCCGATAGAACGGAATTTGCTACTTGCCAACGGTGAAAGTGTCGAAGTCAGACAGCTTAGGCAGTAATTCCGCTGCAGATCGCGTGTAGCTTGCTTTTTTGATTCGGTTGGCTGAATCACTACCGACTTGGGGGACAGTCAGGTTACTCATACCGCCTCTTCCATGCTGTCAATAATCGTCATCGCTCACCCACCGACCAATCTATCGGCACCTGCGCCGTCTGTTCCAAATACTGATTGCATTGTGAAAAGTGTTTGCACCCCATAAACCCTCTGTGAGCAGACAAAGGTGAGGGATGAGGCGCTGACAATACAAGATGTTTCGAACGGTCAATCATCGCACCCTTCTTCTGCGCGTAGCTTCCCCACAACATAAATACACAATGCTGGGTCTCGGTAGCAAGCACTTCGATAACCTTGTCGGTAAAAATCTCCCAGCCTTGTCCTTGATGCGACGCAGCGCTAGCACGTTCAACGGTCAACACACTATTGAGCAATAACACGCCCTGGCCTGCCCACTTGTTCAAGCAACCCATTGCAAAATTTTCGGCGGGTAAACCCAGGTCCGACTGAATTTCCTTATAAATATTTTTCAGCGATGGCGGGATTCTGACATCGGCATTGACAGAGAAACAAAGACCATGCGCCTGACCGTCACCGTGGTATGGATCCTGACCCAGTATCACGACCTTGACCGCGTCGAAGGCGGTCGCATTCAGCGCACTGAAGTATTGGTTACCCTTTGGAAAAATCACTTTGCCCTTGCGCTTCTCAGACAAAAGAAATGCCTTCAGCGACTGCATATAGGGTTTATCAAACTCAGCGGACAGATGTCTCTGCCAGCTTTCCTCAAGTTGGCCTTCTTTCTCGTTTGCTGTATCTTGATCGTTCATGATTTCTGACCAACCTCTTTTTGATGAGTCTGAATTAAGACCGCAGTATAATCTGCTGCTTTCCACTGATACCACACCCGCGATGAACCAGCTGGCCATTATCCAAGGAGACACTTATGCTCAGGCATCCATTTGTTTTCCAACAAGCGCTCTTCCTTGTCCTATTCGCTGGTGCTTCAGTTAGGACCATGGCGATGCCAGAAACCAGCACTAATGCTATGTCGCTGACGGTCGAAGAAGCTCGAATCAGCAAGCTACGAGAACGCCATCCCGAGGTCGCCGATCGTTATTCAGATATTGTGAATCAAGCAAAATCTTCTTTCGATCTTGCTGGCGATTATGAGGCGATGAGTCTTTTGACGCACCATACTGGAAAAAAACTTTGGGAAGCCGCCAAGCGCACCGTTGCAGAGCAAGCAATTCTCGACGATAGGAGTCTTTATTGGTCAAGGCTGTCACTTACCGCTTACCTGCGAGCAAGCCAATTTGCCGTGCCCTTAAGTTCTAATCAGCGGATCAGTTTAATTGAAAGGTTGGAAAACAGTTCTCGAGGAAGAGACAGTATCGAGTTCACGGCAGGCGCGGTGAAAAAAATACTGGTCACGGGGTTTGATCCGTTCTTACTCGACAAGCACATTGATCAAAGTAATCCTTCCGGTATCGTTGCATTAAATCTCGATGGCCAGACCTTGACCTACGGGCAAGCCAGCGCTGAGATTCAAACCGTCATTTTTCCCGTTAGATTTGAAGATTTCGACGCAGGCGAAGTCGAACAACTTATCGAACCGCTGTTAAAAACCAGGCAAGTCGACATGATTGTCACCGTTTCCATGGGACGCACCGATTTTGATCTTGAGCATTTCCCCGGCAGAAGGAGAAGCAGTGGTTCGCCGGACAACCTGAATGTTTATTCGGGCGGCGACGAGACAAAGCCAAAAATACCGCTTTTGAACGGCGCTGTGATAGACGGGCCGGAGTTTCTTGAGTTCAGTTTGCCCTACCGCGCGATGCAGCGGGTGATACTCGACGCAAAGCAAGATGCCAATAAGCAACAAGGCGAGGTGACCTATCCCTATCTTATTAACGACAATCGAACGATCACTACACTCGACGGCACATTCGAAGCAAAAACACTGGCGGAGCTAAAAGGCGCCACCGCCGTTAGAGGCAGCGGTGGCGGTTATCTCTCAAACGAAATTTCATATCGTAACGTTCGCCTGGCACATAAATACCAACCCCTCATACCGACGGGACACATACATACACCGCGACTAGAACGTTACGACGCGGAGCAACTGAAAACTATCTCGAACCAAGTCACCGAAATGATACGGTACGCCATTATTGAAATTTAATAGCAAAAAATTTGGTCCGGGACTTATTGTCACCGCTGCTTTCGTGGGTCCGGGGACGGTCACCACAGCCAGCTTGGCGGGCGCTAATTTTGGCTTCGCGCTACTCTGGGCGCTAGTTTTCTCCGTGCTCACCACTATCTTATTGCAAAACATGTCTGCCAAACTGGGGATCGTGTCAAAGTCAGGTATCGCCGAAGCCATACGCACGAGCATCTCAAATCCTGTTGCAAGATTTATCGCTATTGCGCTCATTGTCTCTGCTATCGGTATTGGCAATGCAGCCTACCAAGGCGGCAATATACTTGGCGCTGCGGTTGCAGGCTCGATCTTACTCGGCCTTTCAACGACTACCCTTGCGCTTGTCATCGCGTTGATTGCTTTTTGTCTGTTGATGTCCGCACAGTACCAACTCATCGAACGAGCACTGATTACGCTTGTGTTAGCGATGAGTTTTGTTTTCATCGCCGCAATGGTGGTTTATCCTCCGAATATTCAGGCACTGCTCAGCGGGTTGCTACCCTCGGACCTCTCATCTTCTAGTTCACTCATGGCGATCGCCCTGATCGGCACAACCGTTGTACCCTACAATCTTTTTCTACATGCTAAGTCAGCATCAGAGAAATGGTCAGAGGTTGATACAGACCAGGCCCTGCGTGAAGCGAAACGAGATACTGGGCTTTCTATCGGTCTGGGAGGTCTTGTGACACTTGCCATCATGAGCACGGCAATGTCAGCTTTCTTCAATACTCAGATCGCCATTAACACCGCCACAATCGGCGAACAACTTGAACCTTTGCTAGGTGCGAGCGCTAAATACTTTTTTGCATGCGGACTCATGGCAGCAGGACTCACTAGCGCAATTACGGCCCCCCTAGCTGCGGCCTATGCCGTCACTGGCGCACTGGGATGGAGCGCAAGCCTCGACTCACTAAAATTTCGCCTCTGTTGGCTCGTTGTATTGTTAGCTGGCACTCTAGTCGCTTATTCCGGCGCAAAACCCTTGGTAGCAATACTCTTTGCCCAAGCGACCAATGGCCTGATACTGCCTTTTATCGCGATCTCACTTCTATGGGTGATGAATAATGACGCAATCATGGGAGAGCACCGCAATAAACCACAGGAAAATGTACTCGCAGTTCTGGCTGTTTTAGTCACTCTGTCGCTCGGAGGCTACAAACTTTACACGCTATTCGTATAAGCCTGCTTACGTTTTTTGCTACTTTCTGGGACGCATGTGTGGGAATAACACAACGTCACGAATCGATGCCGAGTCCGTCAAAAGCATCACCAGTCGATCAATGCCGATGCCTTCTCCAGCAGTTGGCGGCAAACCATATTCCAGTGCAGTCACATAATCAGCGTCATAGTGCATCGCTTCATCATCTCCCGCATCTTTCGCTGCCACCTGCATTCGAAAACGCTCGGCCTGATCTTCTGCATCGTTCAGCTCAGAAAAGCCGTTAGCGATTTCCTGCCCCATGCAAAACAACTCAAAGCGATCGGTAATTTCCGGATTATCGTCATTACGTCGTGCAAGAGGTGAAACCTCAGTAGGGTGCTGGGTAACAAACAGAGGCTGGGTTATTTTATCTTCGACCGTTGCCTCAAATATTTCCATTACCAGCTTACCAAGTCCCCAGCTGTCATCCGCTTCAACACCCACTTTCTTGGCAAGCGCTTTTGCGGAGTCCATGTTCGTTAATTGTTCTGGCGAAATCGACGGATTGTATTCCAGCACTGCCTCGGCCATCGTCATTCTCGCAAACGCCGCCCCGAAATCGACGTCGGTATTCTGGTAGGTAAAAGATGCCGTGCCATTTGCAGCGATCGCCGTTTGTCGGAAGAGCTCTTCAGTCAAATCCATCAGATCATTGAAGTCGGCATAGGCCCAATAAAATTCAAGCATGGTGAATTCAGGACTATGTTTGGTCGACATTCCTTCATTTCGAAAGTTTCTATTAATCTCAAAAACCCGCTCAAAACCACCTACAACAAGCCGTTTTAAGTTCAACTCTGGCGCTACCCGCAGAAACATATCGGTATCAAGGGCGTTGTAGTGAGTAATGAATGGCGCTGCCGTCGCACCACCCGGTGTCGACTGCATCATTGGCGTTTCGACTTCCATAAACTCGCGCGCATTAAAATAGTCGCGAATAGTGCTAACGATCTTAGTCCGTTTTTGAAAAACATCGCGAGTCTCGTCATTCACCATCAGGTCAAGGTAGCGTTGACGATACCGCGTTTCCGTGTCCGTAAGGCCAGCGTGCTTTTCGGGAAGCGGACGCAGAGATTTCGTCAAAAGTCTCAGTGCCGTCGCATGCACCGACAACTCACCCTTATTAGTTTTCATCATATAGCCAGTTATCCCGACAATATCTCCTATATCCCAGGTACTAAAATCCGCATAGACTTCCTCACCCACATCGTTTTGACGAATATAAGCCTGAATTTTACCCGTTCTATCCTGCAGCGTAACAAAGCTTGCTTTGCCCATTGCCCTTCGCAGCATGACCCGACCGGCTATCACGGTCTCAAACTTCTCTTCAGCCAATCCTTCTTTGGTATTTTCTCCGTGTTGATCGTGTAACTCGACGGCAGTATGTTTTCGTCGAAAATCATTTGGAAAGGCATTACCCTGCTGTCTGAGGGTAGCCAGTTTTGCTTTACGCTGGGCGACAATGTCGCTCTCTTCCAGAACCTGATTTTCGTCGGTCATTTGCTTCTCTTCAGTTGCCATTTATGGGTTATTGTATTTATACCTAAAGACCCTGCTTTAAACTTGCCTCGATAAACTGGTCGAGGTCTCCGTCAAGCACAGCCTGTGTGTTTGATGTTTCAACATTGGTTCTAAGATCTTTGATTCGTGCAGAATCGAGTACATAGGAGCGGATTTGACTACCCCAGCTGATATCAGACTTGTTTGCCTCTACCTCATCCATTTCAGATCGTCGCTTCTGATCTTCAAGTTCATAGAGCTTTGCTTTTAGTTGCTTCAGGGCCTGATCCTTATTTTTGTGCTGAGACCGCTGGTTTTGGCATTGCACGACAACGCCAGTGGGGATATGAGTCAGCCGAATCGCCGAGTCAGTTTTGTTCACGTGTTGCCCACCAGCGCCACTGGCTCGATAGGTGTCGACCCGGACTTCAGACATATCAAGATCTATCTCAATATCATCATCGAGCTCTGGCGAGGCGAAGACAGAGGCAAAAGAAGTATGCCTGCGACTGCCTGAATCGAAAGGAGACTTTCTGACCAGACGATGAACGCCTGTCTCCGTACGCAACCAACCAAAGGCATATTCACCCTGAAAGTGGACCGTGGCGCCTTTGATGCCCGCCACATCTCCATCAGAAATCTCGATCACTTCAGTTTTGAAGCCTTTTGCTTCGCCCCAACGCAGATACATGCGCAGCAGCATATCGGCCCAATCCTGTGCTTCCGTACCTCCAGAACCTGATTGTATATCGACAAAAGCATTATTCGCGTCCATCTCTCCTGAGAACATGCGCCGAAATTCCAGTTTCTCCAGGTGTTGATCGAGACCCTCAAGGTCTGATTCTATTTCTGTGACCAGCGAGTCATCATCCTCTTCCTTTGCGAGTTCGAGCAGGTCGGTTGCATCCGCGATGCCTTCATCAAGTCGATCGATTGTGTGAACCACCGATTCTAGTGATGATCGTTCCTGACCCAGCTTTTGGGCGTATTCAGGCTTATCCCAGACGCTGGACTCCGCAAGCTCAAGTTCTACCTCCGCTAGCTTTTCCTTACGATTTTCATAGTCAAAGATACCCCCTGAGAACATCTGTTCTCTCTTCAAGGTCTTTGATGCGTAAAACTAGAGGATTAATTTCCACAGGCGAAAGCTCATTGCAGTTGATTGGAAAGGACGGCGTCACTTACGCCCGGATACGGAAACCGCGAATTGTAAACCAACGCACAGTCACTGGCCAGAAACTCAGGCCTCCGATACCCGACGCCACTCTGCGTCTAACTGCTCAATCATCTTCTGCTGGTCACCATTATTGTAAATGACACTCGTCGCGCGAGAGATCCGCTCTTCATTGCTTAACTGAGAATCAAGTCGGCTTTCAACGGCCGCACGATCTGCATTGTCTCGTGCCATTGCGCGTTCTATCGCAATCTCTCTATCAACAACCAGCACCCAGACCTCTTCACCTATATCTTCCCAACCGGCTTCAAACAACACTGCGGCTTCGAGCACAACAACACCGTCGGGGTTTATCGCTGCGCAATCGGCAATTTCCAGTTCCGCCAGTCGTCTGATTTCTGGCCATACAATATCCGTCAGTTTTGTCAGTTGTTCGGGCTTTCCGAACACTTTGCCACCTAGCGCCCGGCGATCTATCTGTTGATCGTCGCCAAGGACGTCCTCTCCAAATGTTTCAATAACCTGAAGATAAGCCTGAGTGCCTGGATCGTATGCCCGGTGCCCCAGCTTATCAGCGTCAATTATTGAGGCACCACGGGATTGAAGAAATTCACTCGCGGTGGTTTTCCCCGATGCCAACCCACCCGTCATACATATAATTTTCAAATTTTAGCTCCATCTTTTTCATTAATCTGCCACAGCCAAGACGAAAAAGCGAAAACCATTTTGAACGCGGACGCCTTTCAGCGATGCGAAAACCTGAGTATTTCAAATAGCGCTGCAGCAAGACAAAACACTCCAGTAATAGTAATGTCTCCCCTCGAATTCCGAGAGCAGGAGATGAGTTAATGAGTCAGGAGCGAATTGCGGCGATTGTCGGTATTCACGAATATCCACTGAGAGATGTCGGCGGACTGATGAGTCCGTTACAAATCAAGGCGGCGTGCGCAGCAAAGGCACTGGAAGATGCCGGGTTGAGCTGGGCTGATGTTGATGGTCTTTACGATGCTGGTGACGGCGGTGGCGCCATGAGCGGACTCAACATCGCAGAATATTTTGGATTAAAACCGAACGTGATCGATACGACTGCGGTTGGTGGCAGCTCGTATGAATTTCACGCGGCGCACGCAAAGCGCGATATTGCCGCAGGCAAAGTTAGGGTTGCCCTGTTAACGTATGGCTCAACAGCACACAGCAATGCTCGAGCAATTGGTGTCGGCGGACAGGGTGGCGGAAACCACCATCCCGCAGACGTAATGGAGACCTTCGCGGGCGCCACTCTTATTTCGAATTACGCCATGGTTGCCCAACGGCATATGTTTGAATACGGCACCACAAGCGAGCAGTTGGCAGAAATATCAACGGCCACACGCTACCACGCGATGCGTAATCCTGATGCCGTGCAGGCTATGGAAGATCTTGAGTTTCTCGATATTCGTGAAACGACCATTGAGGACGTTGTTAATTCACGTATGATCGCAGACCCGCTTCACTTGCTTGAATGCTGCATGATTTCTGATGGTGGGGGCGCCGTCGTTATCGCTTCTGCAGAGGTGGCGAAAAATTGCAGGAAAGCACCGGTTTGGATATTGGGTTCTGGTGAGGCAACAAAATATCCGGAAATTGGCGGTGATCTTACGACGAGCGCTGCCATTCAGTCAGCACCACTTGCATTTTCGGATGCCGGCGTTACACCCGCTGAAATTGATATTGCTATGATCTACGATTCTTTTAGCATCACTGTGCTGACGCTACTTGAGGATCTAGGATTTTGTAAAAAGGGTGAAGGCGGCGCATGGGTCGCGGGAGGTAAACTCAGATTCGACCGCCCCGCGGAAGGCCCAGCCCTCAATACCGACGGTGGCGGGCTATCTTCAAATCACCCCGGCATGCGGGGCATATTCCTGTTAATTGAATCAGCCCGTCAATTACGAGATGAATCCAATGCCCAGGTGGAAAACGCGAAGCTTGCTATTGCACATGGTAATGGGGGAATGCTCGGCAGCCGACATACGGCAGGTACCATCATTTTGGGGAGAGACTGATCATGAGTGAAGCAAAACGACCACTACCCTCGGCAAAAGAGCACGACACCCAGGCGTTCTGGGCTGCTACTCGAAACAAGGAATTCATATATCAGCAATGCAAAGCCTGCCATACCGTCATCTTTTATCCTCGGCGTCACTGCACCGGGTGTACCGATGGTGAACTCGAATGGAAACAGTCTAACGGCCAAGGAACAGTCTATTCGTTCAGCGTTGTACGTCAGAGCTATCACCCGTTTTTTAGAAATCAGGTACCCTACGTTGTCGCTTGGATAGATATGGACGAAGGTCCACGTATTCTTTCTAATATTGTTGGCCTTGCGGCTTCCGATAAAGAGGTATCGATCGGCCAACGCGTGACGATTGAGTGGGAAGAGCACGAAGCGCTGTCGATACCGCTGTTTGTCACTATTGACTAGGGGAACTAAGGGGAACTAGGCAGACGAATCACGCTCGCTGCGGGCCGCTGGCTGCGGGCCGCTAGCCGCGCGCCGTCTGCGCCTAAGCTTATTGCCCCAACCGTTTTACTGGGGCAGTTTTACTGAGGCAGTACCAAACACCCGCGTTTCGCCCTTCTCGTTGGTCACGGTGATGTCTACTTCCACCAAGCCCTCTTCATCATCAATATCGGTGACAACACCGTTAATCGCGTGAGGTTCATCTGCAATGACAGGCGCCCGAAAGACTGTATCAATCTTCTTGATTTCAGCAGGCGGTGCCCACTGGTGAATCATTGCAACTAAATAACCCTGACTCAATATTCCCGGCACCATCGCACCGGCAAGACCCTCTTTGCGTGCAGCCTCATGGTCACTAAAACGTGCACCACCCCAGCCAACCAGTTCTGCAAAGGTGCCCACTGTTTTAAGAGAAGTATCTGGCTCAAAGGTGGGAAGCTCAACGCCAAATTCAACATCGGATAACGTTGCTATACTCATTTGCTCTTCTCCCTCATCACAACTCTGCTATCTGAATTAGCCAGATGATTACCATCTTCATCGTAGAACTCAATTCTAGATACCGCAAACACCATACGACCTGAGCGACCTGTTTTGGTATAGATATCATGAACGTGAGTTCTACCGATAAGCTTTTTCCCTGGACGCACAGGTTGCAAACACTCAACGCCTTTACCCGCATCCATCCCCAATCCCATCTTCGGAAAATCTTGCGGTAAAACTCGCCGACCGCTCAAACTGGCGACAAAGGTCGAGGAGGCTTGGAAATCAGGATGATTCTCGTCCAAAAATCGGTCCGCGGTTTCACCGCACAACCTGGCATAAGAGATCGTCTTTTCTGCGCTTATCTCAAATTCTTTTTCGTCGAAATCCCGGTTCAGAAATCTTTCGCGAAGATCCTCGATGTCTTTTTGTTCGACATTATCAGTCACGTGTAGTTCTCTCTATCAAATGTAAATACGTTTGCAAACCAATGTGCATTAAAATCGCGAGCACACTGGCATTCATTCTCTTATCAGCGTCAGAAAAAGCTTTCCAATTTGACCTATGGATTTGCAATGTTTGGCTCAGTTTACCCGTTTCTCGCCGGGAACTAACCTGCTGTCTTCAGATTAACAGCTTCGAAATCTCCCGCTTTTAACGCCTCAACCAGATCGTTGATCGAATTGATATTTCGGCTAAATTTAGTCGCACATCGGCCAATGTGACTGACAATGTGCGAGTCACTGCCGGCGATACCGCGGTAATTAAGTGCCTCGGCATTATCAATCGCTATTTGATCTTCCTGATCACGACTTCCGCCATTGTGAATCTCAACGATTTCCACACCCTCTGGAATGCCCAACTCATCGGTGTGGGCGAACATACCCACTTTCGGTCGACCCGGGTGACATGGCACTGCCATCGCCCCATGCTTCTTACTCTCACTCAAAACAACCGCCAACTCGAGGTGCGTGCTTGCAAAGTCAAAGGCCTTCTGTAGTTCAGGCGTGACTCCATAAACCAACACATGGCCGTATTCTGTTTCAACCTCACTGGCTTTCAGAATACAAAGTCCAAATTTTTCTGCCAGGGCGGAATAGTCTGACTCATCGTCGAATTGTCTGTGCTCAGTCAGTACGAAGCCATCAAGCGGCAATGCTTTTGCTTTTATCCACTGGCAGTAGTTTTCTACCTTGGCACGACCGTCGTCTGATTTTATGGAATGCGTGTGTAGATCGAGTAACAAGTGCACCTCTTATGGAGAATCTGGTGATTTTTAATTCAGTCGGCAAAATTGCCACAAGGGTGCCGCAAGTGCAAGTAAACCGGTCAAAAGGGCAAGCAGCGGCAGCAATACACAGCAAAAAATCATGCTTGTTAACCATCATCTGAAGTGCTGCGACGCTAAGGAGTCTGGCGGGAAACGAAGGCATCCGCAACCCTCAACAGAAACTTGATCAACGACTATCAAAGATGGACGCTTACTCGCTTGTCAGCGCTCGCTGAAAAGCGTCTGTTGGCCCACGCGGTGCCATCAGCCGACGAAAAGAACTTGAAGCGGCGAGCATTATTGCAGATTATGTCGCCTTACTTGGTACGAAGAAGTTGAGCTTAGCCGTTGAGGCGCTCGGCAGCATCAAACTCACCAGCGATGACAGACACCCAGCGGAAAATCACGCGGATCGGTTCGCAACAAGCAGCAATCATCATGTGCTATCTGATGTGCTATCTGATGTGCTTGCACATCCTTGCATGTGCTCAATCGACAAACGCACGAACTGATTACTCTCAACCCTAAACACCGAAACAAGGAAAATTACATGTCCGCCTCCCCTCACTGGTACCGGTGGATTCTGTTGGCTGGCGTATGGGCAATGTATTGTTCTTTTGGTCTTATTGTCACCAGCCTTGCCCCGCTTGTGGGTTTGATCGAATCAGATCTCGATATCAGCCACTCTGCAATGGGCAGTGTCATGGGTGCGTGGCAGCTCATATTTATCATCTCAGCCATCCCCTGTGGCATTTTATTAGATAAGATTAGCGTTCGATCAGCGCTCACACTTGGTGGACTTATTATCGCAGCCTCAGCTTTCGCGCGCGGTTTCGCTGATAGTTATGCCATGTTAATGATCGCTGTCATGCTGTTCGGTGTCGGCGGTCCTATCATTTCAACCGGCGCGCCGAAGGTGGTGACGCAACATTTTGACGGCCAGTCACGAGGGTTGGCAATGGGCATTTATATGACGGGCCCATCTATTGGTGGTGTCGTTTCGTTAACCTTAACGCACAGCATGTTAGTTCCCTTTTTTGACGACTCATGGCGAGCGGTCATGTTTCTATGGGGTGGTTTTGCCGCCGGCGTGAGTATCCTGTGGTGGTTACTCACCACCATTAACCCCATTCCCAAGATACAGGAAGACATGCATCAGGGAACACTAGAAGCGGCAACGGCGCCCCTCAAGCAAACACAAATCATTATGAATTTACTTCGCCAACCTTCGGTTGTGTTGGTGCTGTTGATGGGTGTTGGTGTGTTTATGTTCAATCATGGGTTGATGAACTGGTTACCGGCGTTGCTCGAGGAAGGCGGACTTTCCGAAGTTGATTCTGGTTACTGGGCGGCAATTCCCACCGTGGTCGGGATCGCAGGTTCATTGCTTATACCAAGGCTTGCAACACCGGAACGCCGATATCATATCCTGATTGCGTTAACACTTTGCGCCGCACTTGCGAGTGTATTACTACAATTTTCAGCAGACCTGCCTCGAATTACCGGTCTGGTGATGCAAGGCATTGCCCGGTCCAGCCTCATGACAGTCCTCATTCTCACATTATTAGAACTGCCTGCCGTAGGCGAAAAATACGCGGGGATCGCTAGTGGTATCTTCTTCACGGCGGCCGAGGTTGGTGGTGTCCTAGGTCCAATCAGTCTGGGCATACTTTATGACGTGTCGGGCGGGTTCAGCGCTGGTTTGTATCTTCTCAGCAGCATCTCGCTGCTCATTGCCATCTCTGCCATGGCCCTGAAAAGAACATCGACGAGCGCCCACAACAGTTAGAAAGAGTGGGGCTGCACACTGTCGTGGGCTCTTACACCCTCTTCTGTTATCTGGAGAATCGATACTGTGCTGCTCTCTGTCGAAATGTCGAGAATACCAATGGTCCCGTGTCTGATAGATTGGTTCTTCGGCAGCGTCGGTGATCCCGGATTCACACACACCATCTCTCCGACGCGATACAAACCTTCAAGATGGGTATGCCCGTAGACCAGAACATCAGGCTTCACTTCACCAAAATGACGTGCCATGTAGCCTTCAATAAATTCAGCAGGTTTTCGTTCAGGTGACGGAAACTTGTGAATCATACCTACGGTCAGACCACCGAGTTCCAACACCCAACAATCACGCAAACGCTGATCTACAATCCCATGGTCTCCATTACCCCGGGCGACATAAGTCGGCGCGAGCTGATTGAGCTCGTCTACTACATCCAGTGTATGAAGATCACCTGCATGGAGAATCGCATCGACCTCCCTAAACGCATCATAGGCCTGTGGCCAGAGCGCCTCAATCGACCCGGGCATGTGCGTATCTGCAATAAGACCTATCCGCATACTTCAACATCTACCGGTATACCCGTCATAAATGACTGGTTACTCAGTTTTTCGTAACTCCCTGGACCCGTAGGCAGCAACGAGTTTGTGTTAACACCGGCATATTTTCGCGCCACATTCATGCCCGTGTTTTGATGCCCCCAGCCATGCGTCATTGCTACAGTGCCTGGCTTCAGTGAATCGTCCAGCACAACACTCGAGACCACCTCACCATTGTTGTTTGAGATTTTTACTTCAGAGCCATCGCCCACATTCCGCGCTCTAGCATCTTCCGGATGCATATAGAGCGGATTCGTCTGCTGTTTTTCGCGCTTAAGTGAAGGCACATTGTGAAACCAGCTGTTGACCATATAGTTCGTTCTGCGGGAAATCATTTTCAGCTGTGAGTCAGTTTCAGCTTCAAGCCCGACAAAAATTTCCTCACACAAACCTAGGGCTTCAGTAAAAATTTCAGGGCAGCAGTCTACCCTGCCGCTCTCGGTTTGAATCCATTCCGCATAAAAACGTCCGGCTTGCGGTATCGGCAGTACTGCCGTCTGGTGCGGCATATCCTGCAACTGCGTAGAACTCAAATCACTCTGTCGTAACATATGATCGAGCCGGCCGAGGGGCGGTTGCACCTCAAATTCAATGCCCGCATCCTCTGCATTTTCGCCGAAACCCTGAGCCTGCTCCAAACGCGCCAGTATCCACCACTCGGGCTTTCGCTCAGCTTTTGGCGGCACAATAAAATCGGTATATTGAACAAACGGTTGTTGCTGTAAACCCAGACCACAGATATTTATATCCTTGCGCTCGTACATGTCTGTCGCTGGCAACACATAATCAGCATAGGCTGCTGTCGCATTAGGATAAATATCAATCACGAAAATAAATTCCAGCTGCTCGAACGCCCTTTGCATTTTCTCTCCGCCGCCCATGGAGAGAATTGGATTACCAGAAATCACCACCAATGCCTTTACCGGGTCCTCTTCGGCCAGAATCATATCTGCCATTAGATTGCCCGGTAGAGAGCCCCTGATTTTTCTCATCTCACCGAAAGCCGATTCGAAGAATGGGTTATCGTTGCGAGACTTACCGGCTTTTGCGGCAGGATAGAAACCTTGGGAGTAGATATTGCCACCTGGCTTATCAAGGTTGCCGCTTACAAAGCTCAACATAAACAACAACCAATACGCGATTGTTCCCTGCCGGCCCATATTCACACCGGTGGACATGTATACCGCCGCTCGACCCGCATCGGCAAAATCTTCCGCCAGCTGTCTTATTTCAGCCGCGGATATGCCCACAACACTTGCCACCCTCTCAGGTGAATAGTTAGCGATAAACGTCCTTAGCTCCTCAATGCGTTCGCCATACTGATGAATGATTTCTGCATTAAACCTTCCGGTCGCATCAAGCTCATGCAGTAGCGCAGCCATTAAATAAACATCCGTATCGGCGTTCACGTGAACAACTTCGCCAATGCCCTTGACGGATTCGTTCACGCGCGGGTCAACAAATTTTATTTTTGCGCCCCTTTTATTCGCCTCTCTTAACGCTTTCATTGGATCTGCAATCGACAGAAAACTCATATGCGAGATTCTCGGGTTCGAACCAAAAATCAACAGAAAATCGGTGTTTTCAATATCCGGGATCGGGTGGATTGTGCTGGAACCAAACATTGCTTCACTACCCGCAAACTTGTTGGTGCAATCTTGGGTACCTGAACTGAAGTTTCTTCGGATTTCATTTTTAATTAAGAAAGACCCGATCGCCGGACCTGCCATTGAATTAAAAGCCAACGGATTGCCTGTGTAAGATGCAATTGAATTAGCGCCGTACTTTTCCCTGACGCTTGCCAATCCTTCTGCAATACCAGCAGCTGCCTCGTCCCAGCTCACGCGTTCAAAACTATTGCCCACTTTTTTCATCGGGTAATTGTTGCGATCAGGATCCTGATGAATTTCGAGTGTAGCCAAACCCTTGTGGCAGGCGAATCCTTTAGTCACAGGGTGATCGCGATCAGGAAGAAGTGAAATGATTTCGTCATTTTCCACCTCGGCTATCAATGCACAGGAGGGCTCGCACACTCTGCAGAAGGTGTTGTGTTTGCTGGACATGGCTTAATCCTTTCGTTTTTCTACCTATAGAACCTCACAGCATATCAATTAAGTCGGCAAATTCAATTTTCGATGAACAACGCCGATGATCACAGCAACGCGAAGTAGACAGCAACAGACTGGGAACGATTTGGTCAGCGATATGCGGGCGAAAAAATGTGGGTATCATGTATGCTGTCGTCCATCAAAACAAATAAGTCAGTAACTAGGGAGATCACCTTGAAACTCATCAGCGACGAAATCCTCATCGATACAGGTCAGGAAAAACCGGCCAACGAGGCCATTTACCCATCATACTTGGACTACCGCTTCTGGGATCCCGCAGCTTGGACGAGCGGACATCCTTTCGCGCTTTACGACAAAATGCGTGAAAACGCACCGGTGATGTGGTCACCCGCGGAAAAAGGCATCTCTGGATTTTGGTCTGTTACTAAGTACAACGACATCAAGCAAGTTGAGCTTGCACACAGCGTGTTCTCCTCACAGCGCGGCAGTATCAACATGGGTGTGCCTGATAGAAAACAGTGGCGGCCGAAAAAGCTAGTGCCCGCCGCCTATAATTCGCTGATCAATCTCGATGAACCACAGCATCGGGAGTTACGCATGCAACAAAGCGACTTCTTTTTCCCAGCATATGTCGCCACCCTCAGGGATAAGGTTGCGCTGAAAATTGACGAACTACTTAACGAAATGGAGCGAAAAGGCCCTGTCGTGGACTTCGTTAAATTGTTTTCAGAGGAACTACCACTTTTCACACTATGTGAAATGCTTGGCATTGATGAGGATGATCGCCCAAGAGTTAAGGTGTGGATGCACCATCTAGAATTGGCGGCACAATTTATCTCTAACCCCTGGCAGACCTTTCTTTCCGAACCCATGTTCCCGTTTCGTTTTAACCCTATCGTTAACGAGATGTTTGCCTACGGAGAGCGTGTCATGGCCGACCGGCGCGCTAGCCCTCGCAAAGATTTACTCACGGTTATCGCAGAATCGAAACTAGACGATGCATTGTTACCTCAGGAATTTCTTGACGGCTCTTGGTTGCTGATCATCTTTGCGGGCAATGACACGTCGCGGAATTCACTGTCAGGCACCATTCGATTAATGACGCAGTTTCCAGATCAGCGCGCAATGGTGCTTGACGATCCGTCGCTGATTCCTCAAATGTCAGAGGAAGCCCTACGCATGGTGTCACCGGTTATGCATATGCGACGCACGGCAACAGAAGATACAGAATTGAACGGTCAAAAAATCGCGAAAGATGAAAAAGTCGTTCTTTGGTACGGCGCTGCGAATCGGGACCCTGATGTGTTTTCTGATCCAGACGTATTCAATATGCATCGAAGTAATGCAGACAAACATCTTGCGTTTGGACATGGTGTGCATAAGTGTCTCGGATCGCGCATCGCAAAGATGCAACTGCAGTTAGCTTTCGAGCAAATCTTTGACCGATTTCCTCATATCCATTGGACAGGCAAACAGACTATCTCTCCAAACCCGCTGGTTCATGCTATCTCGAGTTTGCAGGCAAACTTATATGGGCCGGACGGTAAGCGCCCAGTTCAGGTCGCTGCGGGCTAGAAAAATCGTCCATTTTTAAAAGGCTAAAATATGCAACTAGACAAAACCGAGAGAGATGAGTTCCTCAACCAACCCAATACTGCCGTGCTCGCCACCGTAGATGCTCATGGTCGTCCACACGCGGTACCCGTCTGGTACCTGTGGACTGGCGATGTTTTTGAGATCATCGGCGGCACTAACTCAGCTAAAATGCGGCACATCGCGTTGAATGGACGGGCGGCATTGTGTGTCGATAAACGTGGCAACAATGCATTCCATGTGACCGCTGAAGGTCAATGCGTGCTCGGACCTACAGCGACCCGCGAATGGCGGTTGAAACTCCATACCCACTACCGTGGTGCCGAAGCCGCTGCAAAGGTCGTCGCAGGCGACGGCCATCTTGCTCAGCGATTTTTGACGTTAACACCTGAGCGTTGGTACGGCTGGACCGCAGCACAGATGAAATAGTGCATCATCCTGCTTGAGGCACTCAAACCGGCTCAGTTCAACAGAGCACACCCTGCCACGAAATCAAAAAAGGAGATCGATATGCCAGACAACACGATTCCAGGAACACCCAAAGGCTGTGAGCGCATCGCCTATGTTGTTGGCTTTCAGGAAAACGCTGCCTATAGCGATGTTTACGGCGGCGGCGGCGCCACTGTTGGGCTAGACTGTCATCTCATCAGACCGGTAGACCAGCCCTCGGAAAAACTGATTGTATTCATGCATCCCGTCGGTGGAGGCATGTACCTGCCAATGGTACGGGAACTCGCGCGAGCCGGGCACCACGTACTTTGGGCTAACTCAAGATATCGGGGCGCTGATTATGCCCTCATCATGGAAAAGGTTGCCTGCGATCTGGGTGAGGCTATCTGCGATGCGAAAGACAGACTCGGCTATTCAAACATTGTACTGGCCGGCTGGTCCGGTGGTGGCTCCCTCGCTATGTGGTACCAGGCCCTTGCCGAGGCCGGCGCAGGTATCAGCAGGACCGCAGCAGGAGATCCATACAACGTATCAGCGGACCGCATGCCAGCCGCTAACGGCATTATGATGTTAGCCGCGCATGTGAGTCGACATCGGATTTTTACTGAATGGATTGATCCCTCTATTCTAGATGAGTCCACTCCGGACATTCGGGACCCGGAACTCAATCTCTATGACCCAGCCAACCCGAACCAACCACCCTACTCGACAGCGTTTTTAACCACTTTTGCAGCTGCTCAGGTAGCCAGGAATCGACGCATCACTGCTTGGGTCAAAGAAAAGCTTCTATCAGTTAAGGCATCTGAAAATCCCAATAGCGAATTTGCATTCACTGTGCATGGCACGATGGCCGACCCAAGATGGCTTGATTCAACAATTGAACCCAGCGATCGCGCACCCGGCACTTGCTATCTTGGTGACCCGAAAACCGTCAACGATGGACCCGTTGGTCTCGCAAGGTTTTGCACCCTGCGCAGTTGGCTGAGCCAATGGAGCATTGACGATGCACGTTGCGACGCAATCAGTTCAGGCGCTCAAATTAGCATACCTTCATTAGTAATCGGCAACACAGCTGACGATGCATGCACACCAAGCCACACAACAAGACTATTTGATGCGATTGGACACGAAAACAAGCAGCTGTACATGGTCAAGGGTGCAACCCATTATTATGCGGGGCCGAATGGACGTGCTCACCTTAAGGAGGCGAGCGGTATCATCGGGGAGTTTATGAAGGGATTGTAGGTGTTAATCCGCAGGCGTAGCAGGCGAACTATTGGACAAAACTGACCTTTTCTCACTCCCCTGATTCCTGTAAAAAACGCCATGTTTAGTATTTGATCTAAAAGTAACTAGGAGTAAACAGATGTCCGCATCGGAACGCAAAGACACGCCAGAACAAGCCGAGTTTAGAGCTCAGGCGCGTGAGTGGCTTGAAAACAACCATCCGGGTCAACCCTCGGTCAGACTGCCACTTGGCGCGCTTGAGTTAAGCGATCCAGCGGCGCTTGACTACCTTCAGAAGTGGCAGGCATCTGCTTATGATGCAGGTTTAGTGGGCGCTGACTATTCCACCGATTGCGGCGGTGGCGGTCATGCTGACTGTCAATCGATAGCCAATCAGGAGATGCAACGCGCCAAGACGCCTTTTTTACCCAACATTATTGGGCTGGGCATGGCAGCGCCGACAGTTTACTTCCACGGGCAAGAGGAAGTTAAACAGGAACTGCTGCCTAAATTGCTATCAGGAGAAGAAATTTGGTGCCAAGGGTTCAGCGAGCCTGGCGCCGGGTCTGACCTCGCAAACCAACAAACCTTTGCCGAAAAAAAGGGTGACAGTTGGGTCATCAATGGACACAAGGTCTGGACGTCTCTCGCCCACTTTGCAGACTGGATGATATTGCTTTGCCGCACAGATAAAAATGACAAATACAATGGTCTATCCTACTTTGTCGTACCTATAAAATCTGCGCTAGGTAAGGGTGTCACGGTAAAACCTCTGATTAAAATGACAGGAGAGACCGGCTTTAACGAAGTCATTTTCGAAGACCTGGTAATCGAAGACAAATATCGACTCGATGAAGTTGGTGCGGGTTGGAAAGTTGCAATGACCACGCTTGCACACGAAAGAGGTGCTGGCATGCTGGTCACACCTGCAGCTGGCGGCATGACACAAAAGACAGAGAAAAGTGCCAATACCAGCAGCCCTTCCGCGCTCATTGAACTTGCAAAAAACAGTTATCGGAACGGCAAAACAGCCGCTGACGACCCGTTAGTGCGTGATGACATCGTTAAAATGATTATTCGTCAGGAATCATTCAGACAGAACCAGCGACGTGCCGGCGTGCAGTCGTTGCTGGATCACCCAATGCGACTCGCGTTACAAAACAAACTAGTAGGGACCGAATACAATCAGGACCTCGCGCAACTCGCGTACGACATCGAAGGACCTGCAAGCAGTCTGTATTTAAACGACGAGCATGCGCCCGGAGGTGGCGAATGGCCGCTGGCATACATGAACTCATTTGGCGTCACCATTGCGGCTGGTGCAAATG
>ERZ1046876.102-NODE-102-length-68479-cov-28.717044_pt1 | contig 68479 bp, 78 predicted proteins | sample MGYA00383094_ERZ1046876 | MGnify/ENA primary metagenome ERZ1046876 (study PRJEB29581, sample SAMEA5548364) | metagenome | biome: marine; feature: coastal; material: water | depth 50 m | study: Short-term variability in the microbial, nano- and picoplankton...
ACCAAAGAAGCATTTGATTCTGACGGGTGGCTTCATACAGGAGATTTAGCTGAAATCGGAGATGATGGCTATGTAAAAATTATTGGCCGTAAAAAAGAAATAATTATTACTTCTGGTGGTAAAAACATTGCGCCGGTAGAGCTCGAAGATCTTATAAAACCACATCCACTAGTTGGACAAATCTGCATGGTTGGGGATGGACAGAAATTTTTATCAGCACTTATAGTTTTAGACAGGGAAGGTACCAGTGAAAAATGGGCAAATGATAATTCTATAGATTATGATATTGATAATTTTCATAATAATCCGGAAGTAATTAAAGCTATTCAGTCCCAGATTGATGAAGCCAATAGCAAAGTGGCAAATGTTCAACAAATAAAGAAATTTACTATTTTAGAAGAGGAATGGACTGACACAAGCGGCGAATTAACACCAACACTAAAACTTAAAAGGAATGTCATTAACGAAACGTATAAAGACAAAATCGATGCAATGTATAAGGAGTAATTATGAGTCAGGTAAATTTTGAAAATAGAACAGTTATTGTCACTGGAGCAGGCAATGGCCTAGGCAAAGCTTATGCTTTAGAACTTGGCAGTAGAGGAGCAAAGGTTGTTGTAAATGATCTTGGAGGCTCTGTAGATGGTTCAGGATCAGCAAGCTCTCCGGCAGACGAAGTTGTTGATGAAATTATAAAAAATGGTGGGGAAGCAGTAGCTAATTATGATTCAGTAGCAACAAAAGAGGGCGGCGAATCAATTGTCCAATCAGCTGTAGATAATTTTGGAACAGTTGATGCTGTAGTCAATAATGCAGGTATTTTAAGAGATAAAAGTTTTGCAAACATGTCAGAAGATGAGTTGTCACTAATTTTGGATGTACACCTCAAAGGTACATTTTTTGTCAGCCAACCAGCATTCAAGGTAATGAAAGAAAACAACTATGGAAGAATTGTAAATGTTGCTTCCCCCTCAGGACTGTTTGGAAATTTTGGACAAGCTAATTACGGCGCAGCAAAAATGGGAATCGTGGGTTTAACAAACGTTCTTTCAATTGAAGGAGCTAAATACAACATAAAAGTCAATGTTATTGCTCCTACTGCATATACAAGAATGACAGAGGCTTTATTACCTGAAGATGTTGGTAAATTATTTAGCGCTGAATTAGTAACTCCGATGGTTGTTTATTTAGCATCCGAATCTTGTGAGCCTACTCATGAAATATTTGGTGTAGCTGCTGGAAGGTTTGCTCGAATTGGAATAATTACACATAAAGGATACGTAAACACTAGTGCTTCTGCAGAAGATATAGCTGGTAATATTGAAGAAATCAGAACTATTACTGACGGCACCTATCCACTAAGTAATGAAGATGAATTAATGATTATTCAGAAAGCAATACAAGGTAATTAACTAATAGTTAATTTCAATGTATAATTTTTTATGGAAAAAATAGATTCAAAACAATTAGATACAGAAGAACTAGTTAATAACAAACTTCAGGAGCTAATAGATTTCAGAAAAGAAAGTCAAGATCTCAAAGAATTTTGGGGAAAGCAGTTTGACCTAGGTTTAGCTTGGGTACAATTTCCTGAAGGATCTGGTGGCCTTGGCCTTAATCCGAAACACCAACTTCTAGTCACAGAAAGGCTACGTAAAGAAGGCATATCGCAACAAAATAGAATTGCAAACATTCTTGGTATTGGCATGGGAGCCCCAACTATTGTGGAATACGGGACTCCTGAACAAATTGAAAAATATCTAAGACCAATGTTTACTGCAGAGGAAATATGGTGCCAATTATTTTCTGAACCTGGTTCTGGTTCTGATTTAGCTAGTCTTTCTACAAGAGCTATTGATGATGGTGATGGATATATTGTAAATGGTCAAAAAGTATGGACAACACTTGGTCATTTAGCTAAATGGGGTCTGTTAGTTACAAGAACTGATCCTGATGCACCAAAGCACAGAGGACTAACCTTCTTTATTGTGGATATGGAATCACCTGGTGTTGAAGTAAGACCACTAAGACAAATTACTGGTGAAGCAGAGTTCAATGAAGTTTATTTCACTGATACAAAAATACCTAAACAGAATATTTTAGGCGGACTCGGTGAGGGTTGGAGAGTATCACTAGCTACCCTTATGAATGAAAGAGTAGCAATTGGTGGTAATGTTCGAGAAAGAGGAAGCGGAGCTCCCGGCCATTTAGTTCAAATTTGGAAAGATAAAGAACTTAGTGACCCAGTTCAAAAAGATAAACTCATGGAACTATGGATTCAACAAGAAGCTGTTCGACTTACTAATATAAGAGCTTCCGAACTTCGTGAAAAAGGAACACCAGGACCAGAAGGTTCTACAAGTAAACTCTACGAAGCGGAAATCAACAAAGCATCTTATGAGTTTGGAATGGAACTATTGGGTAATGATGGTTTATTATTCCCGAGGGGTTATACGTTAACTCAGCCTGAACTTAATTTTGATAACGACACATTTGGGTTTACGGATACACAAAGTCTATTTTTACGTTCTAGAGCAAACTCCATAGAAGGTGGAACATCTGAGATAATGCGTAACATTATTGCAGAGCGTGTTCTTGGATTACCAGGTGAACAAAAACTTGATAAAGACAAACCATGGAAAGATATTCCAAGGTCTTAGTTTTTAATTATTAAACAGTATCTTCCTTTTTCTAATGTAATAGTTAACTGACTACTCATTGCAACATTTCGCAAAGTCCTGGAGGACCCGTATGGAATATCAAGATTTTCAATATCCCATTTAGAACCTTTTATAGTTATATTTTTTAAATCCGACAAGGGGAGTATGCTAAAGGTCGAACCTTGAACGATGTTATATTTTTCTTGGTTTGAAAAAATTATATTTTCGTCTTTAGTAATCCACTTAATGGCTTCATCTTCGTTAAAAGATGATATGTTTAACAGATTTGAAAAAAGATGATCAAGTTCCTTACCTTCACCACCAATTATTGTTATACAATCAGCATTATTCTTTTTTGCTTCTTCTAAAGCAATCTCTAAATCTGTTTGATCTTTTTCTGAATTAAATGCTAATTTTTTTGCACCATCCCTGATTGCACGACTTTTAGTATTTTCATTAATTGAATCAAAATCTCCGATTATGTGTGTTGGTTGAAAAAATAATTTATAGAGATATTCTGTACCTCCATCAACACCAAAAACTAAATTGTAATCCTCTAGTAGTTGTGTTCTTTCTGCGCTGCAGTTACCGTTTAATGAAATTAATATATTTGTCATCTAGTAAAAGGTTATCATAATTCAGTATTCAATCACCGGTGAAGATTTTTCCAAGGCTTTTTCTAGTGCAGTAAGAACTACATTTTTATTCTCTCCTTGAGAAAATACAAACCCTAAATATTTCTCACCATGCGGGGGCATTTTAATTTGACTATTTCTTGTCACCGTTATATCTACGGAGGATATGTTTTGAATCCCTTTTAGCTCATCATCATTTATCGATATAAACTTACCAGTATTTGGAACAGGAAGCATCAATACCCCGACATAGTTACTTAATAGTTCTAATTCTTTAAATTGATTTGAAATAAATGATGATAATATAAGTTCCTCCAAGGAAATTTTAAATAATCCAAAACTCAAACATCTTGAACATAACCCACCAATCATTCTTGGATTTATCTCGATTATAAATATATTGCTGTCGATTATTTTAAACTCAGCATGAATTGGACCATTTTCTAATCCAAGTTTGAGAGAAGCATCTTGAAGCTTACTTTTAGTCATATCAACGACAGTATCGGATAAGTCACTTGGGGTGATGTATATAGATTCTTCAAAATAAGGTTCTGTATAAATTACAGGTTTTTCAAATACTACAAAATTATATAAAACAGAATCAATAAGCATGCCCTCAAAGGCATACTCTTTTCCTTCTATGAATTCCTCAATTACGAGTTCATTTTTATTACATTCTGTAATTATTTTTGATATTATTTCACTGTTCTGATTTTTTTTAGTTATTTTTATAACTCTATTACTTGCTGTACCCATAGTTGGTTTAAGAACAGCATCTCCGTGCCTAGATGTGAAATCGTTAATATCTTGAATATTGTTGACATAATTGTGAGCAATCTCAAAATCAGTAACTTCATTAAAAATTACTCGTGATAAATACTTGTTCATAGTTGTTTTTATCGATACCTTCGTATTTCCAATCGCAGTAAGTGAATCTTTTAGTTTTGAGGCATAAATAAGAGAAGAGTGGTCAACAGGGAGTACATGTGTAACATCGCTAAGTTGATTTAATATTTCGGGTGTAATAGATTTATCAAAACTTGTGACAATTATATTATTGCTAAATTCTGCTGATACCTGTTGGCTATCAGTAATTATAGAAAAAGGTATCGACAATTTTTTTGCCGCTGTTACGAAATCATTTGATTTATAACTATTTTCTGGAATCACCAGTAATACTTTGTTCATTTATTTACACTATCCACAGTTTCACTATTATTAATTATATGACAGATAAATTTAAATTTGATATTGGTAAAGAAGCAGTTAATAAAATTCTGGAAATAAAAGAACAAGAACCAGGGGACAATGAATATGCATTATTTTTACAAATCGATGGAGTTCAGGGTAATCAGTACACTTATGATCTTAGTTTTTTGGATTTAGAGCAAGCAAGATCAGATGATACACGAATAGATTTTGATGATCTTACTGTTATTATTGCATCTAAAGATTTGGATAAGTTTAATAATGCAAAATTAGAACTTTCTGATGATCCAGCTGCTCCAGGTTTAACTATGGATAACCCAAATACACCGAGTCCAGAAATCTTTGGGAATCCTGATGAACTACCGGAGTTAACAGGAGAATTAGCTGAAAAGGTTCAAACTGTTCTTGAAGGCCAAATCAACCCAGCTATAGCATCACATGGTGGTGTAGCTCAATTAGTTGGTGTAGAAGGTCAGGATATTTATTTAAAACTAGGTGGTGGGTGCCAAGGCTGTGGTATGGCACAAGTTACATTAACCCAAGGGATAGAAACCTCATTGAGACAAGCAATTCCTGAAATAGGTAACATTATAGATGCAACTGATCATGCTTCTGGAAATAATCCGTATTTCGAAGCTTCAAAAAAGTAACTAAAACCTGATTACAGTTTTTCCAATATTCTTTCTGTTTAAGAAATTATTCATTGCTTTAGAGGTCTCTTCAATACCATAAACATTTTTTGGTTCTATATTCAAGCTTCCGTCCTCTATGAAATTAATTAATTCTTTAAAGTCTTCAGCAGTTTCATCCGGGGCAGTTTGTGTCCAGCGGCCCCACCAAACTCCTACAATAGAGACACCCTTTACAAGAGTTATATTTAACGGAATTTTTGGGATATCTCCTTGTGCAAATCCAATAACAAGAAGTCTTCCATTCCAGGCTGTTGCACGTAAAGCCTCTTCACTTACACTTCCACCAACAGGATCCATTACGATATCTACGCCACTGCCATTAGTAATATCCTTGGCAGTGTTTTTTAGATCTTGTTTGTCGTATCTTATAATATGATTAGCCCCTAAACTCTTCACATAATCTTCTTTTTCATCTGAACCCACAGCTGCGATTGTATTTAATCCCATTATGTTTCCTAATTGAATGGAAGCCGTCCCAATACCACCAGATCCACCAAGTATTAAAAGTGATTCTCCTTTATTTGCCTGTGCTCGTCGCTTTAGTGCATAATAAGTTGTTCCATAATTAATAGGTAGGCTAGCGCCAGCAAGAGAACTTATTGAATCTGAAATAGGAATAACAAGATTTTTATTGATTATTACATATTCAGAGAAACCACCAATTTCGGGTAGGCCAATTACTTTTACACCTTTTGGTATATTTACATTCTCACCGACTTCTTCAACATAACCACAAATTTCATTTCCTGGTGTAAAAGGTGGTTCAACCACAACTTGATATAGTCCTTTGACTAGGAGCGCATCAGGATAATTAACACCTGCTGCCTCAACTTTTACGAGTACTTCATTTTTAGAAGGTACTGGTTTTTTAATATCTTTAATCTCTAGTAAATCTGGATTACCCAATTCAGTACAAACAACAGCTTTCATTAATCTTTACCTTTCATTATCTTGTGACATGTAACAATCATGAATTACAACTCTCTTTCTTTAATTCCTGATAACTTCTTTGCGAATTCTTTTTTTTCTTCTATATCAACTTTTCTTCTAATTTGGACCCTTTGTGCTTGTGGTGACCCAGCTCCATGCAATGATTCAGTAAGGTAAGCCACAGCATTTCTGCCAAGGGTCATATTTTCAATTAACCGCAATATTTTAACTCTATCCTCAGAGTTAATATCCTTGCTTCCTTTTAAGTATTTTTTTAAATCCTCTGACATCTCACCTTCATTAAAATCTATTCCAGAAGGCATAGATCCAACTAGGCCTCCTGCTAAATCCTGTGCCAATCTTCCTATTTCAAATGTTTCTTTGGTTACGTGTTGTTTACACACATTCGCTAGTAAGTCATCATTTATAAAGTTTCCAGATTTTGTAACATTTCCCTGTAAAGATGAGGCAATACCTGTGGCATATATGGTTTCATTAAGTTTATTCATTTCAACAATTTTGTCTTTAATATGTGAGGCGTCTTCTACACCATTGTATTCTGCAATTGTTGCAGCTGCTCCTATTAGCACATCACCTACACCCGCTTTACATACATATGACCGTCTATGGTAGGTTGTGAATCTCTCTACGAGCATTGAAGCGAAATCATATTCACCATTCATAAAGATGTATTCGTTTGGTATAAATACGTTATCAAAAATTACCATAGCTTCTTGACCTGCAAAGTATTTATTCCCAACATCATATTCTCCGGGTTCCATACTTCTAGTATCGCAAGATTGTCTTCCGTAAATATAAGTTATACCATCAGCATCTACTGGTATTGCACCAACTATTGCGTAATCCTTGTCCTTATCCGAGAGTCTCAATGTTGGCATTACAACCATCCAATGTGAGTTGATACATCCAGTTTGATGTGCTTTAGCCCCCTTAATGAAAACACCTTTTTCATTTCTATCTACAATTCTTAAATACAAATCTTCATCTTCTTGTTCATGTGGCAATTTAGACCTGTCACCTTTAACATCAGTCATTGCTCCACCAACAATTAGATTACTTTTATGCATTTTTGTTAAGAAATCTTTAAAGTTTGAGTGATAATTCGTCTCATACTTTTCATCAATCTCGTATGTAATAGAATGTAAAGCATTGAATGCGTCCATTCCAACACATCGTTGAAAACAAGTACCTGTTATTTGTCCAAGTTTTCTTTGCATCTTGTTTTGAAGAAATAGGTCCTCAACACTTTCTGCAATGTGTAAAAACCTATTTATTGATTCTCCTGTATACGGGGAAGTAACAGAGGCAAGCTCAGGTTCTCTTACAGCAAGCTCGTATGTTTCAGCCATTGCTTCAACACTGGGTCTAATTATTGGATGTGAAATTGGATCTTCAACCAAATCACCCATCAGATAAATTTTTAAATTTCTATTAGAAATTGAATCTAGATAGGTTTCTTTATTTATTATTTTTTGCATACAATATTATACATGCTGAATTCCAAGATTTTTAGTTGTGATTTATAGACTGTTTTAGTTAATTGTATTAAATAACTTCAAATAGTCCGGCAGCGCCCATTCCGCCACCGACACACATAGTGACTACAACAAACTTAGCATTTCTTCTTTTACCTTCAATAAGTGCATGCATTGTCATTCTTGCTCCAGTCATACCATAGGGATGACCAATAGAGATTGAACCACCATTGACGTTGTATATACTGGGGTCTATTCCGAGCTCATCTCTACAGTAAAGAGCTTGGACAGCAAAAGCTTCATTAAGTTCCCAGAGGCCAATATCGTCAATACTTAAATTGAATTTACTGAGTAAGTTTGGTACTGCTAGAACTGGTCCTATACCCATTTCTTCAGGTCCGAGAGCAGAAACAGCCATTCCTCTGTAGTAACCAAGAGGACTTAATCCTTTTTCCTCAGCTTTCTTTGCTTCCATTAGGACAACGGATGCAGATCCATCTGATAGCTGTGAAGCATTGCCTGCTGAAATAAATTTACCCTCACCGTAAACAGCAGGCAGTGATGAAAGTCCTTCTAATGTGGTTTGAGGCCTATTGCCTTCATCTTTACTTAACTCAACTTTTTCTTCAGTAATTTCACCAGTTTCTTTGTTCTTAACAAGTTTTACTGAAGTGGTGGCAATTATTTCATCATCAAATTTTCCAGATTCTTGTCCAGCAGCTGTTCTCATTTGACTTTGTAGCGAGTATTCATCTTGAGCTTCTCTTGAAACATTATATTTTTCTGCAACATGGTCAGCTGTTTCAATCATTGGCATGTAGGCATGTTGTTGCATATCTAGTACTAATGGATCAGAATCTAACCTGAAATCGGCAGTTTGAACCAAGGAAATCGATTCAATCCCTCCAGCAACAACTACATCCATGTTGTCAGTGATAATTTGTTTTGCTCCTGTTGCGATAGCCATAAGCCCAGAAGAACATTGCCTGTCAATTGTCATACCTGGAACAGAATTAGGTAGACCAGCTGCCATGCCACTTAATCTTCCAATATTTAGAGCTTGTGTGCCTTGTTGTTGAGCACACCCCATTACTACATCTTCTACCTCAGATGCATCAATACCGGCTCTAGAAATGGCTTCCTTTATAGAATAAGACCCTAAAGTTGGAGCACCAGTGTTGTTGTAGGCTCCTCGATAGGCTTTTCCTATAGGTGTTCTTGCTGCTGATACGATTACTGCTTCTCTCAATGATCACTCCTCAAATTAATTATTATTCTTTTACTATGTATAAAGTTAAACCTTCAACAATTGCTGCAGGTTTTTCAACCCCTTCAATTTCAATAGAAGTTGTTGTTTTGACAAGCCATCGCCCATTTTTTTTATATTGAGCATCACTTAAAACAAATCTACCCCTTATTTTACTATTGACTGGTACGGCCTCCATAAAACGAACTTTATCTAAGCCATAGTTAACTGCAGTTTGCATATCAGCTGGCATAAACCCAGAAGTTGCTGACATGTAAGAAACTAAACTCAATGTCAAAAATCCATGTGCAATTGTAGTATCCCAAGGAGTAGGTGCAGATTTAGCTAGCTCGGGATCTACATGTATAAACTGATGATCATTAGTCGCATCTGCAAATTGGTTAATCCTTTCTTGTGATATTTCAATCCACTCAGAAACACCAATTTCTTCACCAATATGGTTTTCCAACTCATTTGCAGGAATAACGTTCATAAAATCTCCTCTAATAAATTTAATCTAGCTGCTTTATTTGCAAAAGTTTTAGTGCTTTTTCCAAATGCATCTATTTCTTTTTCATCTACTTCACCATAATAGCCTAACGAGTACCTTACGTAGACGCCTTCCATTATCATCGCATGCTTCCAGAAAGACAACCTTACATAAAATTCAATATTTTTTAAATCTAACCCAGTTTTTTGCTCATATATTGATAAAATTTCTGACCTACTTAAAAAACCACCACTTAAAGAGGGTGAATAAATAAAAGGTGTGTCAACTTCTTCTTTATTTGACCATGAAGCAATTATTGTTCCAACATCCGCTAGAGGATCGCCAATAGTACATAACTCCCAGTCTAAAATTGCAGCTACTTTACAATCTTTGATTCTGACATTGTCCAATCTGTAATCCCCATGGACTATGCTTATTTTCTGTTGATCGGGTATTGTTTCTAGAAGAATCTTTGTTGCGATATTTAAATCAGGTATTTCTCTAATTTTTTGTGCATCAAATTGCATACTCCATCTTCGAAGCTGTCTAGCAACATAATTTTCATGTTTCCCTAGATCTGATAATTCCGTATTTCGAACATCAAAATTGTGTAATTCAGTAAGTGATTCTACGAATGATGTAGATATCTTTTCCTTATCATTAATAGAAAATTTATTTGCAATTAAATTATCAGAGATAGTTTCTCCCTCTATATATTCCATTAGATAAAAATCTTGATCAGAAATATCTCTATCGCTACATAGAAATATAGGTTTTGGAACCCTAACTTCACTTTTGTATAGTTCACTAATTATTTTGTATTCTCTCTGCATATTGTGAGCTGATTCAAGTGTGTTTCCAAAAGGGGGTCTTCTCAATACATAGCTGTTTTTATTATCTTCAATTTTGAAAGTAATATTAGATCTTCCAACTTTAAATTTTTCAAAAACAAAATCTTTATCTATGTCTACGATCGACGATATGTATTCTCTAATTGGGTCACTAAAAAAGTTCATTAAATAATATATTACATAAAGATTGTTCACGGCACACAATTTATTGATAGAATAAACTGTGGATTTTAATTACTCAGACAAATCACTAAATATACAACAAAGACTACTTCAATTTTTTGATGAACACATATATCCAAACGAAAAAGCATATGATCAACAAATCATAGATTCCGGTAATCCGCTTCACATACCTGATATTCTTGATGAACTAAAAGCAAAAGCTAAAGAACAAGGATTATGGAATCTATTTCTACCAGATAATGAACTTGGTGCAGGGTTAACAAATGTAGAATATGCACCATTAGCTGAAATTACTGGAAAAGTCTGGTGGGCTGCTGAAGTTTTTAACTGTTCTGCTCCAGACACAGGAAACATGGAAGTGCTTCACGATTTTGGCACTGAAGAACAAAAAGAAGAATGGTTAACTCCATTACTAGATGGATCCATTCGATCTTGTTTTGCTATGACTGAACCTGATGTTGCATCGTCTGATGCTACGAATATAAATAGTTCAATCGTAAGTGATGGCGATAATTACATTATCAATGGCCGTAAATGGTGGACATCTAATGCCATAAACCCAAGAGCAAAAATATGCATTTTTATGGGAGTAACTAACCCTGAAAATGCCCCCCATCAACGTCAAAGTCAAATTCTTGTACCGATGGACACAGAAGGAATATCGATTGTTAGGCCAATGCATGTGTTTGGTTATGATGATGGATACACAGGACACCCAGAGCTTCTTTTCAAAAATGTAATTGTTCCTAAAAAAAATATTATCGGGGGAGAGGGTCTTGGATTTAAAATTGCACAGGCGAGATTGGGTCCAGGAAGAATACATCATTGCATGAGAGCCGTTGGAATGGCTGAAAGAGCACTAGAACTAATGATTAAACGATCTCTTGAAAGAGAAGCTTTTGGTCAAAAACTTTCTGAACAGGGTGTTATTCAAGAATGGATAGCTAGATCTAGAATAAAAATAGAAGAGGCAAGATTATTGACTCTAAAAACAGCTTGGCTTATTGATACCTATGGTAAGGAAGAAGCCAAAATAGAAATTTCCTCGATCAAGGTCACAGTAGTTGAGGCTGCATCCTATGTAATTGATAAGGCTATTCAAGCGCATGGTGCTATGGGAGTATCACAAGATACACCACTCGCAAGAATGTCAGCAGGTGCAAGAACTTTAAGAATTGCAGATGGTCCAGATGAAGTACATTTAAGATCTGTTGCACGAAGAGAAATTAACAAACATAAATGACAGAGAAAATAGGTGTTATTGGTGGGGGCCAAATGGGAAGTCAGATTGCTTCTCTATCAGCGATGGCTGGATATGCCACCCACATTTATGATCAAGATTTATCAAATGTAAAATCTAAATTAAAGTTTGCTGAAGAAAATCTTAAAAACTTAGTTTCAAAAGAAATCTATTCCCAAGGACACCTTGACAATTTCAAAAATAATTTACATATTGCTGAGAGCCTTGAGGAAGTAGCAAAAAGTAAGACCTTTATGATAGAGGCTGTGGTTGAAAGACTTGATGCTAAGCAAGAAATATTTCACTACCTTTCCGAGGCAACCTCTAGTGAAGTAGTTTTAGCAACTAACAGTTCATTCATAGCAGCTTCTGAATTAGCTCAAGGTTGCAAAAATCCTCAAAGATTCATTAATATGCATTTTTTCTATCCTCCATTAAGAATGGATTTAGTTGAAATCTCCTACCCAGAAGAGACTACTGAGGAGGTCCTATCCAGAACTAAATCTGTTGCTAAATTAATGGGAAGAACCGTTGTTACTTTGAAGAAAGAAACTCCAGGATTCATCGTTAATCGTATGCTCGCGGCTCTAGTTGACGAGGCCTACAATCTTTACGATGAAGGTATTGCAGATTTTGAAGATATAGATTTAGCTATTAAAAAGGGTTTAAATCACCCACTTGGTCCCTTTGAGATATCCGATTACTCGGGACTTGATATTCACTATTACGCTAAGTTAAAAGTATATAATCAAACAAAAGATCCAAAAGATTACCCAAAAAAATTTCTAGAGAAAAAAATTCAAGATGGAGATTTAGGCGTTAAAACTGGCAGAGGTTTTTACAAATATGAAAAAGATTAGTTAAGAAAATCCTCATCTTTTAGGTTGAAAAAAAATTCTCTTTCAGCTTTAATTTTTAAAACGATTCTCTCTGATTGTATTGGGAATGGGTAAGGTTTACTCCAGTACTTATTTGATAAGTCGTTAATGTTCTTTTCAGCATCTAAACCGGTAATCTCTCCTACAACTTTACCCCTTATTTCGACAAATTTAAAAGCATCATCCTTTTTCCAAATAGTGACGGTTACCCTTGGATCATTGTGAATATTTTTGTACTTCACTCTATGGACTTCTGTGTTAATAAGGATATGTTTTTCATCAGTATCTACCCACATAACATGGGTCTGAGGGCTCCCATCCTTAAACAGTGTTGTAAGAACTGCATAGTTGGAATCGCGCGCCATTTTTATTGTTTTAATATCTAAAGTCATATATCCACCATAATATATTTATATGAAAGTTGTATTACAAAGAGTTAAATCTGGAAGTGTCGAAGTCAACAACAAAATTATCTCGCAAATTGACGACGGTCTTGTTTTACTCTGGGGAGTTAAAAAAGGTGATACACATCAAGATGCTGATACGCTCATCAATAAAATTGTAAATTTAAGAATATTTTCAGATGAGTTTAATAAGATGAATAAATCAGTTCAAGATGTGAATGGTGATATATTACTTGTTAGTCAGTTCACTTTACTAGCAGACAGTTCGAAAGGAAATAGACCTTCTTTTATAAATGCTGAGGAACCTCAAAAGGCTGCTCACATACTTTCTTACGTAGCGAAAGAGCTTTCAAAATATGTAAATGTCAAAGAAGGTATTTTTGGCGCAGACATGACAGTTTCAATAATTAATGATGGACCAGTAACAATCACTTTACAAACCGAGCATGGAATCTTATTAGACTAAGCGGATTGTAATTTAATCTTTTTTGGATTTTTCTCACCAGATAATTTTTTATCAAGGTAATACTCAGTTCCAGCCCACAGATGAAGGCCTAATCCAATTTTCATAGCACATCTTTTGAATGCATCTGATTCAGCATGTTTTGCATTAGTACCGTCATTACCTTGATCATTTTCTACATCACCAATAGCTGTAACGGTTACAAGTTTTCCATCAACATCTACATTGAGTTTTCCAAAACATCCTACAACTTTTCCTCCAGTTTCTTCTCTTATTAATTCAACAACTTCCCAATTAAAAGGACCGCAAACTTCAAGAAGTCTTTGTGTAATTACTGAGTGAGGAATATAATTTCCAAACTTTCCTTTAGGAGCTTTTTTAACCCATTCATCAGGGAATTGTCTTGATAGTTCGTATAGTTGATTCACTTTGTTCTTCTTTCTTTGTGTTCCAATCTTTTTGCCCAGTCAGGAGCAGTTGAATTATTAGTATTTATTGATTTAAGGTCTGGCTTTTCTTTCCATTCTTTATAGAGAAATGTGTCTCTTATCATCTCTGTATTCAAATCTTTGGAAGAAGAGATAGAATCTAACCCTTTAAGTTTAGGAACAAAACTTTGCCCCAAAATAGCAAGCAATGAATCAATTAATTCTTCGTTTGAATCTGATTTTTCAATGATCCATGTAATAAAGTTTCTTAGGTCTTGGACTTTCCAACTATAAGATTTGTTATAAACGAACACTTCGTCACCTAATCTTACAGCACCATTCTCTTCGATATCTTTTGCCATCTTGACATCACTGAAGCTTTTTATATTGCTACTAGATCTCTTTACAACATCTGTATTACTTCTAGCAACCCATAAAAATTCAAGATCTTTAGTCGTTGCTAACTTCTCACCAAATTTCGTAACAGTTAAGTCAATTTCCTCAACTTCCTGGGAAGAAATCTCTTTGGTAAGATCTAATATTTGGTCAATATTATTAGTCATGTTTTCTCCTAAATTAAGCTGCCTCTTTTACTAAGTTATGACAATTACATTTATCATTATGATTTTTACATAATACAACTGTCTCAACACCAATCATATTTAGAATATCTTCAATTTTTTTATTTTTCATAATATATAATATAGAAATAGACTATGACAAAAAATCTATTTAACGTGACGTTTCTTAATTTATCCAATACAATGACAAGATAATGACAAACCCTCAGTTATTTGATTCACATATGTACACGGAAGTTATCCGACAATATGAGGAAGTTGCTGAACTAATAAATTTAGACTCGAATATAAGAGAACGGTTAAAGCATCCCCAACGTGCTTTGGTTGTTACCTTTCCATTTCGAAGAGATGAATACGAAGAGGTTGAAACAGTAGTTGGTTACAGAGTTCAACATGTTCTTTCTATGGGCCCAACTAAAGGTGGCATCAGATATGCACCGGATGTAAATCTTGGTGAAGTTACGGCACTATCAATATTGATGTCATGGAAGTCTGCAATTGTAGGTCTTCCATATGGTGGAGCTAAAGGAGGGGTTGCAATTGACCCAACTAATCTGACAAGAGCAGAGAAACAAAGGGTTACTAGAAGATATACAGCAGAGCTGTTACCAGTAATTGGTGTTGACAAGGACATCCCAGCACCAGACTTAGGAACCGATGAACAAACTATGGCTTGGATTATGGATACATACAGCAACTTTGTAGGTTCACCACAACCTGGAATAGTAACGGGAAAACCAGCAGCACTTGGTGGATCTGTTACTAGAAGAGAAGCAACAGGAAGAGGTGCTATTGCAATAACGGAACAAGCTATGGAAAAAATCGGTAAGCATTACAAAGATTCTACTGTAGTCATACAAGGCTTTGGTAATGTTGGACGATACGCAGCCTTAGATTCATACGAAAGAGGTGCAAAAGTTATTGCCGTGAATGATTTAGGTGGAGGTATCTATAACCCTAAGGGAATAAATATTCCAGAATTATTCAAACACATAGCTAGAAATAGATCCGTTTCAGGGTTCGAAGGTGCAGATAATTTGTCTGAAGATATATTAGAAATTGAATGCGATGTTTTAATCCCGGCTGCTGTTGGAGGTGTTATAACAACTTCTAATGTAAATGATATCAAGGCGAGTGTCGTGGTTGAAGCAGCTAACTCACCGACAACTGTAAGTGCAGATAAAATATTACGAGATAATGATGTATTAATTATTCCTGATATTTTAGCTAACGCAGGTGGTGTTACAGCATCCTATTTTGAGTGGGTACAAAATAGACAAAACTATCTTTGGAAAGAAAAAGATTTATATGAAAGATTGATTGATACCATGACTTCAGCATTTGAGGAAGTATGGACAATATCACAAAAAAATAAGTGCGATTTAAGAACAGCAGCTTTAATAAAGGGGATTAAGCGTGTTGCTGCTGCTAAGTTAACCAGAGGTTTATTTCCCTAATAATCCGCTAATCTTTTCTAAAGTTTCTTCTTTTTCTTTATTGAGTAAAGTAAGTTCATTTTCTAATGCCGGGATATCCACATTTTTAAGTGGACTTGAATCTGGCAATATGTCCTGGCTATCAAACATACTCACAGCCTCAATATTTTCATTGATCTCTGTTATTTTTTCTTCTACTTTTCTTAATAAATCTGTATCTGGAACTTCATCATTAAATAGTGGACAAATTGGTTTGTAGTAGCACCAATCTTTACACAGAGCATTTTTCGTCGCTGGAAAATTATTTTCTTCAAAAGCTCTTTTAATATCTTCCCAAATAGTCAGTATTTCAGACCGTGCTTCATCCAACATCAGATCATTAACTTTTAAAGTATGTATTGTAGAATTTTTTAAATATATGAGTTTTAATTCTTTTGGAGTTACGCCAAGTTCATCTCTTATTAGCAATGCATAAAGTTTTAGTGCAAAAAATCGTGGTTCTTTATATTTAGCCATAGGTGCTTTACCTGATTTGTAATCTACTATGATCAAATTTCCACTAGTGTCTTGATCCATTCGATCTAATATTCCACGTAAATTTAGATCTTCGATAGATCCTCTGACCCATCTTTCTTGTTCAAGAGGTTCAAACGACTGTGGATTTTCGAGTTTTAGATAATTATGAAGCAAGTTTAATCCCTCTTGGCCCCACTCTCTTTCTTCTTCGAGAGAGTCGAATAAATTTATATGTTCGTCATTTCCACGTACATTTGACCAAGCTTTACGGAATAAATCATATAAGACTTCAGGAGTTCTTTCATCACTTGGTAAATCATACAAGTCCTCTAAAGCTTGATGAACAGTTGTACCTTTCGCTTGAACTAAATTTGTTGGCTCTTTAATTTTGTCAACATTTGCAAATTTAAATTGTTGTGGGCAAGTTTTGAATTGCGAAGCTCTTGATGGTGACAAATTTTTAATCATATTTAAACTATAACTGTATTTAAATTAATTTTATTTAAATGTAATCTACTTATGTGAATAAATTTTTGAAAATTTTACAAGTCATAGGTGTAGCATCTTTTATTCTATATTTTATTGTTGCAATGATGTACAACTCTGCAAGCTGGTTTAACTTTCTCTTTAATTAATCTCCTAAAAATTATCATATATCTGGCGTTTGCTAGGGTTGTCTGATGAACAATAGCAAAATTAAAGTAGCGATATTAGGCGTTGGAAACTGTTCAAGTTCACTCGTTCAAGGTCTTGAATATTATAAAGTTAACGATACAGAAAATGGTTTAATTTCAGATGTAATTGGTGGATATAGGGTTTCTGATATAGAAATTGTTGCAGCTTTTGATATTAATGAAAATAAAGTAGGAAAAGACCTCTCAGAAGCAATATTTACTGAACCAAATAATACTGCTAAATTTTCCGAAGTTCCAAATCTTAATGTTGCTGTAAGTCCTGGAAAAACACTTGATGGTATTGGCAAGTTTGTTAAAGATATTATTAAACCTGTCGATGATTCTGATTCAGTCATTGATGTATTAGAAGCTTCCGGTGCAGAAATATTAGTCAACCTGCTACCCGTAGGTTCTGATGAAGCTGTTAAATTCTATGCTGATTGCGCCATTCAAGCCAAAGTGGGTTTCATAAATTGCATACCTGTTTTTATCGCACGTGATAAAGAGTGGTATCAAAAATTTGCAGATAACAATGTGCCTTTAATTGGTGATGACATTAAAAGTCAGGTTGGTGCAACGATTGTTCATAGAGCTTTAGCTCAATTATTTTCTGACAGAGGTATCAATTTAAAACGCTCTTATCAGTTAAATGTTGGTGGTAATATGGATTTTTTGAACATGCTTGAAGAAGATAGGTTACAAACAAAAAGAACTAGCAAGACAACTTCAGTTACATCTGTTGCTAATAATGGTAAAGGAATGGATGAGGGAACTGTAAGGATTGGTCCTTCAGATTATGTAGAGTGGCTTGAAGATCGTAAAAAAGCTTTCATTCGTTTAGAAGGTGAAGCTTTTGGCGGTGTTCCACTCAACATTGAACTTCAACTTGAAGTATGGGATTCCCCAAATAGTGCTGGAGTAGTAATCGACGCAATAAGATATATGAAATTCTTTACTGCCAAAAATGATTTAAAATCACTAGATTTGGTTTCTGCTTGGTTAATGAAGGCACCAGCAGAAGCTGCTAAGGATACAGAAACTTTAAAAAAGCTTCATGAATTAACTCATTCAGAAACTAACTAGACTTAACTGAATTACTGAATATTTCCATTGCTTCTTTAATGTGATTAATTGGTGTAGTCAAAGGACCCATAAATCTAATTACATTACCATCAAGTCCGCAGCTGACCAATAAAAGACCATCACCTTTTGCTTTAGCAATTATTTTATTTGCAATCTCCTTAGATGGTGTTTTTGACTTTTTATCTTGAACAATCTCAACACCTATCATCGTTCCATAACCTCTCACATCACCAATAAAGTCTGATTCCGTATCTAATTTAAGAAGATATTCATTCATCACTTCTGAGTGAATCTTTACTGATTGTAAAATGTTATCTTCATCAAAAACTTGTAATACACCTAGTGCTGCTGCACAAGAAACGGGTGAAGCTCCAAATGTACTACCAATTCCAGCATCATGAATAGAATCCATAATTTCTGCTCTACCTACAACCGCAGCAAGGGGAAATCCACCAGCAATTCCTTTTGCAAGTGTTGCTATATCGGGTGTAACACCTACAGTGTTTGCTCCAAACATCTCTCCAGTTCTTCCGAAACCAGTCTGAACTTCGTCAAAGATAAGTAAAATATTGTTATCCTTGGCTATTTTTTTAACATTTTGTAAAAAATAATCTGAAGCAGGAATGTATCCGCCTTCACCTAACTGTACTTCAATGAGAATTGCCGCAATATTTTTGTTAGTTAATTTGTCAATATGATCTTTCAATTTTTCTACTGCCATATCATCTGTCAGTCCTCTGTATTGATACGGAAACTCTGTGTGTGAAATAAAGTCAGGAAACGGTCCGAATCCTTTTTTGTATGGGTTTTCTTTACCTGTGAGACCCATTGCCATGTAAGTCCTACCGTGAAAACCCCCTTTGAAAGCTATGATGTGTTGTTTTCCTGTAAAGTATCTCGCTATCTTAATTGCATTCTCAACAGCTTCCGCGCCACTATTCACTAAAAAAGTTTTTGATTCTCCATCTATAGGGTATCTTTTATTTATTTCTGTACATACATCAATTGCATTTTGATGAGGAGCGTAAGCAAAACAAGAATGAGTAAAGTCATCCAATTGATTTTTTACCCTTTTGATGACCTTAGGATTTACGTGGCCCGTGTTTAAAACTGCATATCCTCCGACATAATCTAGGTATCTTTTTCCATCTTTATCCCATACTTCAGCATTGTTTGCTTTTTTTATTGTTGTTGTAAATGAAGGTGTCCAAGCTTTAGGTACTTCTTTTTGAATTTGATTAAGTATATTATTTGACATACATGTCACTGTAACTCAAATAAAATTAATACTCAATTTAATTACTACTAAAATGAATTTGTATGATAAATAATTTTCATGGTGTTTGGGCAATCATAAGTATTTGGGTTGCAGGGATAAGCGGTGTTGTACTTATCTCTATTTATATATTACGAACCAAGAAGTACGAAAAGATAGGAACTTATATGATAAACCTATCCATCTCAACTATCCTGATTCAAACTGCGGGAGGCCTGATTCTATATTCTCAAAGCATCGATCCAGGTTCTTTTCATCTCTTCTATGGAGTTGTTGTATTATTTACACTTACCTTCTTGTATGTTTATAGATCGGAAATGAACAAAAACTATTATCTTTATTGGGGTTTAGCTCTTTTGTTTCTGATGGGTCTTGAAATTAGAGCCGTGATGACTCTTGGAAGAATTTTAGATTAGATGGCACTGCATCTCTTATCTGATGGAACTACATTCGCATATTCAAATGTAGAGACACCAACAATTTGTTATTTACACGGCTGGGGGAGAGACAGCCAAGATTTCAGAGTAATCATGGAAAAATTTCCTGGCATAGCAATTGATCTTCCTGGTTTTGGTAAAACGAAAAGTCTTGAACAAAGCTTAAATCCGTCAGAATATGCAGCTTACCTTAATAAGATTCTTCCAAGTGAAATTACATCTATTGTCGCTCATTCATTTGGCGGAAGGGTTGCAGTACATCTTTCATTAATAAAATCACTTGAAAATCTAGTACTTATAGGTGTACCACTAATAATGAGCAATAGTCGAAGCAGTTCGATTAATAAATTGTCCTTGATTAAAAAACTAAATAAATATGGATTACTTTCTTCAAAATTTGTCGAATCTACTAAAAATAAGCTGGGTTCATTGGATTATCGGAATTCCGAAGGTGTAATGCGTGAAACCTTAGTGAAAGCTGTTAATGACGATTTATATGAAAAATTGAAATTAGTTGATACAAACGTTCACCTAATCTGGGGTGAAGATGATATTGACGTTCCTCTTTCTGTCGCCCATGAAGCTAATGAAGTCTTTACTCAATCTGAATTAACCATTATTCCTAATCAAGGGCACAATGTATTAATGAATGACCCAGACGCTATATTTGAGGTGTTAAACAAATTATGAATGGAAGCTATTTAATAATTCTACTCATCCTTACTATAGGCTCTGCCTTGAACTCAGTAAAGTGGGCTAGATTTGCACAGCGAGAACACTATATAGGCGGTTCTGTCACTAGGTTTTACTTCAGGTGGGTCAAAGCTAAAACTTCCAATTATTTGTTGTTTATTGCGTTACTACTCACTGCAATTGTTTCATTATGGATATTTTATATTCCTGTATTTGTAATACTTCTTACCTTATTTACACCTATTGGCCTAAGTTTTGCATCTAGAACTTCAAAAGTACAGAAAACGGAAAGATTAAATAGGGTCAATAACTTGTACTACTTTATAATTGTATCCATTTCTGCTGTTTCACTTGTTCTTGAGCTAGGTTATCTGCTTGCATTATTGGCAAATGTATTTAGTTATTTTATCTACGATCAGTGTCTAAAAATTCTATTTAATTATGAAAAATCTTTAACTCAACATTTTGTTGACAGTGCTTCTTCGAAGCTTAACAATTTACAGATTCCAGTAGTTGCAGTGACAGGTTCTTTTTCCAAGACGACTACAAAAAATACACTTAATCAAATATTAAGTACGCAAACTAAAGTTTTTTCAACGCAAGAAAGTTACAACAACAGGTTAGGTATTTCCAAAGCAATAAATGAAAATTTAAATGAAACTGATGAATTAGCAATTATTGAAATGGGTACCTATGGAATGGGTGAAATAAGAGAACTTTGCTCTTGGGTTAGGCCACATATTGCTGTTATTACTGGTATTGCACCGGTTCACCTTGAGAGGATGAAAAGCTTAGAAAATATACTCGATGCAAAATCTGAAATAGTCGAATTAGCAGGATCAGTTATTATTAATGGTGATGATGAATTACTACTCAATGAAGCTCGCTTGTGGACAAATCAAAAGATTGTTTATGATTGCTCAACTTCAAGCAAGCAAGCAATTGTTTTTGTTGAGTATGATGATGGTATTCACAATATTTATGTAAGAGGAAAGTTTTTACTGAATATCCAAGCACCAGAATTACTACAGTTATCAATAGCATTATCAGTAGGGGTTCTTCTTGCCCTTGATTTAGATGTAGTTGAATATTTTGCAAATATCAACAATATCGAAAAAACTTCACATAGGCAGTCAGTTGTTAAGAGTGATCTTGGTCATAAAATAATAGATAATTCTTTTAATTCAAACCCAATGGCTATTGAACACTCATTAAAATTACTTACTATTGAGTCCAACGAAGCTTCTAATAAATATCTCGTAACTCCAGGGATGATAGAGTTAGGCAGTGATCAATTTTCATTAAATTATGCTTTTGGGATGGAAGCAAGCAAAGTTATTGATCAAGCAATAGTCATAGGTCATACAAACAAAAATTCACTATTACTTTCATTTCAGGAAAATAATGTACCAGTTTCTTGGTTTCCAAATAGAGTAGAGGCTGTTAATTATTTGAATACTATTATAAAACCAAAAGATGTTGTATTATTTGAAAATGACCTACCAGATCACTACCCATAATCATGAATTATAAAATTGGTGTCATTATCGGGGGTCCATCACCTGAACATGACATATCAGTATTAACTGGATTGCAAAGTGCAAGAATTTTATCAGCCAAAAATACAGTTTCAGTTATTTACTGGACAAAAGACAACAAATGGTATCTTCTAGATGCAAATTTAGAGTCAACTGACTTTCTAGAGAATCCGAAAATTTATAATAAAGAGCTTCAATTAAATTTAAGTAAAAATGTTGGATTTCACCATAAAAGAAAATTATTAGATTTTGATGTGTATGTTAATTCCTGTCACGGAGGGCCAGGTGAAGATGGGACACTACAGGGACTTCTTGATATTATGAATGTTAAATACACGGGCCCAAAACTAAACTCTGCTCAATTGTGCATGGACAAATATGCGTTTTATTCATTAATGAAAGAAAACAATCTTCCTGTACTTGAAAAGTATAAAATTCAACCATTAAACACCCCATCATTTACTGGACCTTATGTTTTAAAACCACAATTTGGTGGATCTTCAATAGGTGTTGAGGTTGTTGAAAACTACGAAACAGCATTAAAAATCATCGATTCCTCCGACCTCTATGAAAAAGGTGCTTTATTAGAAAGATATCTTCCAGATGCAGATGATTTATTAATAGGTGTAAGAAATTATCCAAACTTTGACTATTCTGAAATTGAAAAACCCATCAGGAACTCTGATCTCTTCTCCTACAAGGATAAATATTTAAACAATGGTGGCCTGGAGGGGTCTAAAAGAGAACTACCTGCTGATTTAGATCAAAAATTAATCGAAGAAATAATTACATACGTTAAAAATATTAATGACATAATTCCTGCTCGGGGGATTGTAAGGTATGACTTTTTGAAAGTACACGAGAAAATCTACATAAATGAAATTAATACCATACCGGGGAGTCATGCGCTATATCTTTGGAAAAATCGTGATGTTTCAAAATATGATTTATTGTTGAACATAGTTAATGAAGCACTAAATGACAATATTAACGAATGGAGCATCCAAGGATCAGATGGTATGGCACTAAAAAGTGCAACTGACATTCAATCAAAGCTAGGTTAGAGGATTTAATGGTTGGTATATATTGGGACTGTGACGGCACCTTGATGGACACAGAGAGTGCTTTCGCTTATGCATGGCAAGAGGTTTTAAAAAAACGTGGATTAGATCTGCCTGTTGAACAGTTTGATAATTATGTTGGAATAGATGACAGAATAGTCCATCAAAAGTACTCAGAAAAAGTTAACTTACCATCATTCTCTCAAACAATGGATGAAATAGCAGCAATCATAATTGAAAACTTTTCTTCGCAAACTGTATACAGTGATGCAATTATTTGTCTTGATTATTTCAAAAGTCAAAATTGGAAACAAGCTTGTGTTTCGGCATCACCACAGAAAGCATTGGAAGATAAACTTAATAAAGCAAACATTTCAAATTACTTCAATTTTATTGTTGGGGGAGATAATGTAAGACCTAGAAATAAACCCTTCCCAGATATTTATAATCTAGCTATTGCAGAATTGGAAACTACCAAAAATATTATCGTAGAGGATAGTCCACCTGGTATACAATCTGGAAAAGCTTCTGGAAATTTTGTTGTCGCTATAGATAGAGGTATTTACAACAACAAAGAGTTAATAGCTGCAGACATAATTGTAGAGAAATTAACACCACAATTGTTTGATCAAATATATAAAAGCCTGTAATTATTGATTATTGTCAATATAAACTACAAAACTGACTTAGGCGCAAATTGCGACTAAGTTATTGAAAGTATCATGACGGGTATCTTTCTCTTAGTTCTTTCTTGATATGCTTGATAACCACCATTATTTAGATAGTCCATTTTTACCCACCATTCAAGTCTTTCATCCTCGAAAATTTCTTTAGCAGTGACTGTATATTTCTTGGTGCCAATAAAAATAGTAGTTATTGGATTTTTTTTTAGATTATGATACCAACCTGGATTTGTGTCACTCCCACCTTTTGATGCAACAATACAGATATCATTTCCTTCTTTTAAGTAAACAAGTACATTTTTTCTAGTTAATCCTGTTTTGGCTCCAATGCTTTCTAATATCAAACATGGAAGCCCGTTAATGGTTTTACCGACTCTACCTTTCGAGTAAATATAAATATAGTTATGAAAAAAAAGGAAAATAAAAATTAATTTTCTTTTCATACGTTTAATCTAACTTTCTTTTTCCAAGATGTATAACTTCTTGGATAGAAATCTATAGGTGCAACCAATCTTGTAGCCGGAAATTCTAAAGTAGGTGAATTTTGATTAATTAACTTTCTATATTTTGGAACACAAGCATGTGTACTTGTAAATTTATATTTTTGTAATACTTCTGATGGATCATCAATTTCTACGATTAATGTTCTTTTGTTTGCTAATTCTTTAAGAGTGTCTAGTAAGAAATTTATTCTTTTTGTTGATAGTTGTAATTTTTTCAACAAAACAAAGTCAAATATAAATAATACTGGAAGATTTGTGTTGGATTTTAATGCAGGGTCATCATCACCTAACGATTCTCCATTTAACCATACTATTTCAGGTTTTACTCCCGAATCAATAACGTCTTGTGGTCCAAACATACCCCTAATACTAAAATCTATAGATTGATTTATTTTTTCGAATTTATTTTCATTTGGCCAAGTTGTTATAGGACATTTGTATTGAAGGGAGCATTCGTTGCACAATTGTGGTGCTCTATTTTTAACTTGTGACTGAGCAAACCCATACAGTTTTCCTGTTTGGCTTCCCGTCACCCATTGCCAACCAAGCCTGTTAGCAAATCTTGAACCATCTACTAAATGTTTGAACATATAGTCTTCATAATGTGTCCAGTGTTTGTTTGCTCTGAAAGAGTGGTGCGATGAGAACCACATCCTTGTTTGATTCACCATATAACCAGTACTAGTTAATTCATTTTTGATAGTATTTATACAGTTCATTTCTTCAGTATTCACTGACTCATTATGGTTAGTCATCATGAAATTTAGGCTTTTCGAAGTATTCCTGCCCATAATTGCGTAGACGTGTCTTGAAAACTCCTGCCAGAGTAATTCATCTCTAAATTTTTCTTTATCTTTAAAAGGAAAATTTTCAACAGCCTTCCATACTTCTTCAAGCGACAATAAACCATGTCTTATATACGGAGATAAGTAAGAAGACCCCCTTTTTTTTTCTGGGTAAACGTTATTTCTTTTCTTTGCATATCCAGTTATGTCTAGGTTTTGGAGCCTGAAGTCAGCTTCTGATTGCCCTCCTTTAAAAATTGATACGGTGAAATCATCGCACACGAGATCTTTAAAGTGTTGATTTATTATTGATTCGTTTGAGTCGTTAAGGTTAATTTCAGACATTAACTATTTCTAATATCCACCCTGTCCGATTTTAACTTCTGATATTGTTTTCATGCCTTCATGATCTGTGATTACGAAATTAACCCTTTGACCTTGTCTCAATGTCCTAAAAATAGAACCCTTAAGTGATCCAGGTTGTATATAAACTTCCGTTTTATCAGTATCTAAAACGACGATACCATTACCCGAATTTGGATCGTAAGATTTAACTACACCTTGAGCCATTTAAACTTTTGTAACTTTTCCAGCTTTCAAGCAAGATGTACAAACCTTAACTTTTTTTGTATTTGTGCTGTCAGCTACTTTTACAGTCTGAATATTTGCAGACCATTTTTTACTTGATCTTTTATGCGAAAAAGTAACTTGTTTTCCGAACCAAGGTCCTTTTCCACAAATTTCACATTTTTTTGCCATTATTATCCTCTGAATTTACATTATAACTATAACTAATCTATTGATTATTAGGTACTTTGAATTAAAAAGTTTTTAGCTATTGTTTGAATGTGGTTAAAAGAGATATAACTTATCTGGATAATATAAATATATCCGTAATTAAAGGTTTTGGTGAAAAGCGTATAAAATACCTCAACAAATCTGGAATTAAAAGCATTGTTGATTTAATAAGATTTTACCCAAGAAAACACATTGATAGATCAAATATTTTAACCATTGAAGATGTAAGAAATTTATTTGAAAATAAAGAAATAACAATTTTAGTTGAGATTACAAAGGTTTCTGTTTTCACCACAAGAAGTAGATTAAGAATCGCTACGCTTTCTTTAAAGGACGAAACAGGTGATGCCAAAGCAAAATGGTTTGGCCCTCAATACATAGAAACACGTTTTAAAGAAGGAGATACTGTCGCAATTTCTGGAATTCCAGAAGTGAAAAAAACAGGGTCAGTGGAATTCAAAAATGCAACAATAGAGAAATATTTAGACTTCGATGAATTGAATGAAACTGGAGCATTAATACCAATCTATAAAAAAATTGAAGGACTTTCTAGTTCTCTAATAAGAAAAGGTATAAAACATGCACTAAAAAGAACGCCAGAAATAAGTGATTATCTTAACAATGAGCAGTTAAAGTCTTACTCTTTACTGAACAGAACAAAAAGTTTTAATGATATTCATTTTCCAGAAACAAGTAGCCAATACTTCGAAGCAAAAAAAAGATTAGCTTTTGATGAGTTCATTTATTTACAAACAATATTTAAAAGAAAAAAAAGTAACAATAAGAAAATCATCGGCAGCCAGGACATAAATACGAGTAATGAACTTATCCAAAAATTTACAGATAATCTTGAATTCGAATTAACTAATGCTCAAAAAAGAACAATAGATGAAATCTTGAATGATATGAACAAAGTTTCCCCAATGAAGAGATTACTACAAGGTGATGTCGGTTCTGGTAAAACTATTGTTGCTGCTTGTGCGGTTTACTCTGTTAGCAACGCAGGCTTCAAAAGTGCACTGATGGCTCCAACTGAAGTATTGGCGGAACAACATTTCAATTCTTTAAACCCAATATTAAAAAAATATAATATCAAAACTTATCTTTTAACATCTTCTGTAAAAGATAGAGATGAAATAACCAGACAAATGGCTTCTTCGGAAGCTGTATTCTTTATAGGAACTCATGCCTTAATACAGGAAAATGTGAACATAAATAATTTGGGTTTAGCAATTATTGACGAACAACAAAGGTTCGGTGTTGATCAACGTAAAAAACTTATTGAATCTAGCAATATTATTCCTCATCAAATAGTTATGACAGCAACTCCAATACCTCGCACAACTGCTTTGGCAGTCTATGGTGATTTAGACATCTCAGTAATTGACGAAATGCCTCCAGGACGAAAAGAAATAGAGAATATTTTACTATCTGGGTCAGAAACAGAAAACAAATCGGTAGTTGATTACTGCACGCAACATTTAATTGATAATTCTCAAATATTTGTTGTCTGTCCTTACATCGATGAGAGCGAAAACAAAGATATAAAAGCTGCTGAAAAAGTATATGAACAATATGTTCAATTATTTCCCAATAAAATAGTCGAAATCTTGCATGGTCGTATGAAATCTGAGGAAAAAGAGTTAATTATGAAGAAAATGAACAATTCAGAAATAGATATTTTAGTTTCTACTGTTGTTATTGAAGTAGGGATAGATATACCAAATGCAACGTTGATGGTTATTGAAAGTGCTGAAAGGTTTGGTCTTAATCAATTGCATCAATTAAGAGGAAGAGTCGGTAGAGGAGAAAAAAAATCACAATGTATATTTCATATCAGCAATAAATTAGATATGGAATCGATAACGGATGTAGGAAAACAGAGACTAAATGCTATTATTTCTACAAATGATGGCTTCAAATTATCAGAGTTAGACCTACAAATACGTGGAGAGGGAAAAGTTACTGGCACTGATCAGTCTGGATTATCCGATCTTAAAATTGCAGATTTACGCTATGATTTTGATATTTTGAATTTATCAAAAATATTTATTGAGAAAGAACTTACACCAGAACTTGAAGAACTAATTTACATCGAAGCAACTTTATTATTTCCAAATTTTATGAAAGTAGAAGATACAACATGAAAATTATTTCTGGAACTCATAAAGGCCAAAATATACAAACTATTAATGACTCTAAAACACGACCAATGATGAGCATAGCTAGGGAGGGTATATTTAGTTCTTTACAGTTCCATATGAACGATTCTATGATTCTCGACTTGTATGCTGGTTCAGGCAGTATGGGGATTGAATCACTAAGTAGAGGAGCTAAGTATGTTACTTTTATCGAGACGTCTGAAAAGTGTATAAAAATTCTAGAAAAAAACCTCATTAAATTTGATAATAATTTTAATATTCAAAAAATGTCTGTAGATGCATATATAGCTAATGCGTTTGATGAATACAAAGTCATCTTTTATGATCCACCATTTAACTTTGTTGATTCAAAGGTTATGGATGAAATAAATAATCTTGAAAAATTACTAGAAGTTGGTGGTTTTATAGTTTGTCACAGGCATTTAAAATCTGAAACAATAATTACATCTAAAAAGCTTGAAATATATAAAGAAAAACTCTACGGACAAAGTAGAATTTTACTTATAAAGAAAATATGAAAGTACTTATACCAGGCTCATTTGACCCACCTACTAATGGTCACATTGATGTTATTCATAGGTGTTCAAAAGTATTTGACGAAGTTCTCGTTGGAGTTGTTGTTAACCCTTCAAAAGAGTCATTGTTCAGTATTGAAACAAGGGAGGATATGCTGTCTGAAATACTTTCTGAATTTTCCAATGTTAATATTAAAACATTCGAGGGACTTTTAGTTGATTTTGCAAATGCTAACAATGTTAAAGCAATTGTTAAGGGGTTAAGAGCTATGACAGATTTCGATTATGAATTTCAGATGGCCCAAATGAACTCAAACTTAGCCGATTTTGAAACAATCTTTATACCTGCCTCACCTGAATATGGATATGTATCCAGTTCAATGGTTAAAGAGATTCACTCCTATGGTGGAGATGTAACAAAACTAGTTCCATTAAATGTTTTAAAAAGGATGAAAAATGACTGATAAAGACGAGATTAATTTTAAAGACGTCATTAATGGTGAAACTAAAATCGAATATGTTGACCAACTTGAGGTTTTAAGAGCAAAACTTAACTCCGGCAATTTTTTGAAAAGTCGATCAAGCAACAAAGAGTTAATTAGTATTGTTGAAAATTTAATTGATATCTTACCTGTTGAAATGAGAACTGCACGTTGGCTTGTAAGAGAACAGGATTCCTTTCTCAGTGAGGCTAGGGAAGAATCACAAAACATAATAAATAATGCTAAAAGAGAGTCTGAGGAACTTATCTCAAATTCGTATGTTCTCCAAGAGGCTGTTATTGAGGCAAACTCACTTATTAAACAAGCAGAAAAAGAAGCACAAGCATACAGAATGAATATAGAAGATGAAATGGATAGAATGTTTACAGAGCTACAGTCAAAACTTGAACAACTTAACTTATACATTGCAAATGAAAAGAGCTCTCTTAGAAAACCAAGAGAAATAATAGACCCTGAATAGTATGTCTGCAATAAAGACCACATTTAATTTAGATAAAGTACTTAATACAAACTCTGATTTATTAATTGAAGAATCAGGTGTTCTCAATATTAAATATTCCGGTACTGTGGCTGCCAGCGAGTCAGGTGCAATAATGACCGGTTTAATTACTAGAGATAGTGACTACCTTTTAATGGAGTTAACTATCAAATTTATGTCTCAAACTGAATGTTCAAGGTGTCTTAATGTAACAACTAATGATGAAGTAACCATCATCAAAGAAAAATTTTATATTAAGGATGAAAATGAATACGATATTGACTTCAAGAACGAAGTGATAGACATTTATCCGATCATCTCAGAAAAAATAATTGATGGAATCGCTCTGATTTCACTTTGTAAAGAAGATTGTGCTGGTTTGTGTGTTTTATGTGGAAAAGAACAGAATACAAATAAATGTAAACATGAGGAAAAAAACTTAAAAGAAAGTCCATTTTCTTCTCTAAGTGAGCTAGATTTGTAAGTTGAAAGGAAATTAAATGGCCGTACCTAAGAAAAAGATGTCTAAATCAAGAACCAGAAGAAGGAAAGCTACCCATAAAGTTAGTAAACCTCACTTTATGATTGATCCAGAAACTGGTGTTGCTAAGCAATCCCACAGAGTTAACCCTGTTGACGGAACTTACAACGGACGTCAAGTCAAAGAACCTGAGACTACTTAATATATAACTCATGAATACTATTGCTGTTGATGCAATGGGCGGTGATTCTGCTCCCGAAGAAATAGTCAAGGGCGCAATAAAAGCTAAAAACCTTGGTATTGATATTATTCTCTGCGGAGACAAAAACCTTATCGAACCCTTTTTAAAAGATACTGAAATTCCCATATTCCATTATCCCGAAGTAATTTCAATGGATGAGGATCCCGCTAGGGCCATTAGAACTAAAAAAAATTCTTCTATCGTTGGTGCAATGCAGCTTGTAAAAGATAATAAAGCTTCAGCAGTATTTTCAGCAGGATCTACTGGTGCAAGTTTAGTTGCTGCCATATCAGTCCTTGGAAAAATAAAGGGTGTAATTCGACCAGCAATAGCATCTGTTCTTCCATCTGTAGATGGGGAGGTTGTTCTACTAGACTCTGGTGCTAGTTTAGAGGTTAAACCAAAAGTACTTGTTCAATTTGCAGCCATGGGTTCCAAATTTGCAGAAGTTTTATTTGAAATACCATCTCCAAGAATAGGCTTACTTAACAATGGAGAAGAATCAACCAAGGGACGAGAACTAGAGAAGAGCACATACAAGCTTCTAAATTCTTCGAACCTCAATTTTATTGGAAACATTGAAGGAAGAGATTTTGCAACAAATACAGCAGATGTATTCGTAACTGATGGTTTTACAGGAAATATAGTTTTAAAAACTATGGAGGGAACAGCAAGATTACAACAAAAAATGATTAAAACTTCATTAGTGAAAAATCTATTTAAACCTCTTTTACCTTCTGTCAGCAAGGCATTGCAACCCGTAAAAGACAGACTTGATCCGGACAAAACCAACGGTGCGTATTTACTTGGAGTAAATGGAGTTGTAACAATTGGTCATGGATCATCTTCATCTGAAGCAGTCATGAATGCAATTTTGTTTTCAAGTAAAACGGTTGAAAGAGGATTCATTCATAAGTTTACAGAAACTATATCCAAAATATGAGCAGTTCCGAATTAGCTAATTTTGAACAAATAATTGGTTACGTTTTCAATAATAAAAAATATCTCAAAATTGCTTTATCTCACAAATCATTTATTGACGAAAACCCTACCTTTGAGTCAAACCAGCGTTATGAATTTCTAGGAGACACAATATTAGATTTTGACTTAACTAACTATCTGTTTACTAAATATCCAGAGTTAGAAGAAGGTAGCCTTACAAAAATACGATCCAGTGCGGTTAATCAATCTTCTCTAGTAAAACTTGGTCATAAAATCACAATTGGGGAATATTTGTATTTAAGTAAAGCAGAAGATTCTACAGGTGGAAGAATGAAAGATTCGATTATTGAAGATGCTGTTGAAGCCTTGATTGCTGCATTATTTTTTGATGGAGGACTAGATGTCGTAAATGATTTTGTATCTAAATTCATATACCCAAATATTAAAGAATTATCTGAAGACCCAGGATCTAAAGATTATAAAACTAGACTTCAAGAATATTATGCCAAAAAGGGAAGGAAGGTGACATATGAAGATAAATCTACCGGGCCTGACCACAATAAAGAGTTTTTATCTGAAGTACTTCTAGGAGACAGCATTATTGGAACAGGTGTTGGAAAATCAAAAAAAAGCGCACAACAGCATGCAGCAAAGGAAGCACTGACCAGAGTTAGCTAACTAATTCAATAATTGTTATAATTTTTAATTATGGGTGGATACACAATTGTTGTTACAAGAAATAATATTGATGAATCTTTTCATGACATTGACATTGTAAATGATAAATCATCTGAAGATTTTGGTTATTTTCCTAGATCTGCAATAAAGCCATTTCAAATGATACCGCTTGTTCATAAAATGTTAGAACAAGATATTGAAATAAATCTTCAAGAAGTTGCTATGTTTTGCGCTTCACATTCTGGCGAAGTTCTCCACACTAAACAAGTTGTTAATACTGCTAAAAAGTATTCCTTAGATTATGAAGATATCTTTTGTGAAAAACAAATACCTTTCCATGCAGAAACTTACAAAAATTTGCTGGTAAGCAATGAACCATTCACAAAACTTCACAACAACTGTTCAGGAAAACATGTTGGTATGCTTTTATTTTGTAAGCTCCTTAATTTGGATTTTCAGAATTATCAAAATTTAGATCATCCCCTGCAACAAATAATAAATTCATTCTATGAAGAATTGTTCGACTTAGAGGATATTAACTATGGGATTGATGGTTGTGGTCTTCCTGCGCCATATATAAATACTAAAAACTTTTTAGCTGCTGTAAATAAATTGAATCATTCAGATAAATACCATAACACTTGGCAAATAATTTTCGACGCTTTTGTTACTAATCCCGTCCACACTGCTGGTACAGATCGTGTTGACACCATTCTCATGCAAAATAGTCCAAACGAAGTATTAATTAAAGCTGGAGCTGAAGGCTCAATGTTCTTTACTGATCTTAATACCAGCACAATTCTCAAGTGTAGAGATGGTTCTAAAAGGGGAGTAGACATCGCTTCGATGTACTTCGGTAAAAAAGCTGGATATATCACTGAAGATACCTATTCAAACTTTATAAAAACTTTTACACACAATAACCAAAATTCATTAGTTGCAGGTATTAACGTTCTAGAAAATTAGTTAAAATACCGAGGATTTACGGATTCTTTAGTATAATTATAAATAACAACAGGGTAACAATGTATTTAAAATCGATAGTCGTGAATGGCTTTAAGTCATTCGCTGAAAGAGTTAATATCGACCTTTCTAATAAGGTCAATGTCGTCGTAGGACCGAATGGGTCTGGTAAATCAAATGTTGTAGACGCTATTTCATGGGTCTTAGGAACCCAAAGTCCAGGAGCTTTACGAACAAATAAAATGGAAGATGTTATTTTTGCAGGTACGGAAAAACTTGCAGAAAAAGGTTTTGCTGAGGTATATTTAAATTTTGTAGTTGATCCTGATAAATTTAATGGTTCTGAGGAAATCTCTATTGGCCGTAAATTATATAGAGATGGTGCATCAGAATATTTCATGAATGGACTTAATTGTAGACTCCTTGACATTCAAGAATTTTTAAGTGATTTAGGAATAGGTAAACAGCAGCACACTATAATCTCACAAGGTCAAATTGCCGAAATATTAAATTCAAAACCTGAAGATCATAGAGTCACTATTGAGGAAGCTGCAGGAATACTTCCATTTAAGTTAAAAAAAGATAAAGCACTTAGAAGAATAGAATCTGGTGATAAGGAAATTAAAAGAGCTAAAGATGTACTTAGAGAAATAAACAAGCAACTTAAACCTTTAAAAATTCAAGCTGAACAAGCAAAAGCTCACGAAATATTAACAGCGTCTTTGCTTGAAAATAAAATTAATCTAAATATTTTAAAATATACTATTTTCGATTCGAAAGAGAATGAAATTACAAATGAGTTAAGTTCGATAAGTGAAAAGCTGCAATTGATTTCAAAATCAACTGAAGATGCTAAGTTATTAAAATCTAACCTTACCTCTGAGCTCGGTCAGGGTGTATCAGTAAGTTCACTGTTTAAGGACTATTCAAATAAACTATCTACCAAAGCTGAACAAGTTAAATCAGTTGCACAAATTGCTACTGAACGATTAGACAACCTTGAAAGAGAATCTATCCGTCAAGAAAAACGTCTGACAGAACTCCAAAATAAAGTGTTAACAAACACACTCACGATTAATGATCTTTCCAATAAGCTGATTACCAAAAAAGATACTTTGACCGATTTAAATCAAAATTTAGAACATCTTAATAAACAGATTAATGAGAATAACAAGAACCAATCAGCATCACTAGAAGTTAACGAAGCTATCCTTGAAAAAGATTTAGATTATCTAAAAGTCATTATCTCAAAATTAGAATCCACTCTATCTATTAGTGAAGATAATCTCAATAAATGGGAGAATGATAAAAATACTACAAAAGAATCACTCGACAGTTACTCAGCTTTGATTTCCAAAAAACTTCTTCTGAAAAATTCATTTTCTAAGGTAAGAAAAAATATTAATACAATTCTTGATCGAGAACTAGACACAACAAAAGACACCGTTGAAAGTCTTAAAATAGAGTATAAAAAGAATGTCGAAATCTTAAATTCAAAAATAGAGCAACAAAATATTATTTCAAACAATACATCCTACAAAGATGAATTGAAAAACCAAGAAAAAACACTCCGTCAAAATCTTCAATCACTTGAAAATGAGATAACTTCTAGATCTAATCAATTAGTTTCTGCTGCTGAACAAATCAAATTTTTAACAAATGAAAATTCAGAACTCCAACTTACTATTGATGAAATTCATTATGCTCCCGATACAGATTACAAAAATGAATTAGAGTCCATAATCACACAATCTACAAACCTTATTCAAGTTCTTAATAAATCATCTCAATCTATGCTCTCACAAGCTGATGTGTATGAGCAAAAACACGGCAACAAAAATACAAAGATATCTCAATTGGATGAAGAGATAGAAGATTTCAATAATAAATACCTTTCGTTAAATGAACAAAAAGGGAATATCTCTATTAAAAAAGCTGAATACTCCTCTGAAAAAGCTCATCATTACTCAAACCTTATAAATATGTTCGGAGTTGAAATGGATACAATTAATACTTTTGACCCATCCTTATTTAACCAAAATGAACTCGAGGAGGATATCAAATCTACTGAACAAAAACTTGAAGACATAGGAGTTGTAAATTACCTAGCCAAAACTGATTATGAACAATTAGATGCTCGTCATATAGAAATCTCAACATCTATTGAAGATCTATCCTCATCTAAAAAAGAATTATTAATTCATATCAAAGAAATTGAAGATGAAATAGAATTTAGGATTGATTCTTCCTTTAACTCTATTTCTGTTCATTTTGGAGAAATTTTCGAACAGTTATTCCCAGGCGGTAAAGGTTCTCTTGAACTTACCGATAAAGATAATCTTTTAGAGACTGGAATAGAAATAAATGTTCAACCTAAAGGAAAAAAAGTTAAAAAACTTAGTCTTCTTTCTGGAGGGGAGAGATCATTAGCTGCAATTGCTTTCCTATTTGCTATATTTAAATCTTTTCCAAGTCCTTTTTACATTTTAGATGAAGTTGAAGCCGCTTTAGATGATGCTAATTTACATAGAATGATTAATCTTTTAAATTATGTAAAGGACGATGCACAATTTATTATTGTTACACATCAACAACAAACCATGCATGCTGGTGATATATTGTATGGAGTTACAATGGAACCAGGATCTGGCTCTCGTATTTTCATTAAAACTAAAACTGAATTTGAAAAACTGATAGCAAATGAGGCAAATAATGATGAACGAAACTGATATTAAACTTGCTCAGCTAGCAGAAGAAATTGCAGAAAAAGCATATGCACCCTATTCAAACTTTCGTGTAGGAGCAGCGCTAATCACAAGTAGTGGCAACATATATACAGGTTGTAACATTGAAAATGCTTCATATCCTGCCACAGTTTGTGCTGAAGATGTTGCAGTATTTAAAGCTATCTCTGAAGGGGAAACAAAAATAGAAACTCTAGCTGTTGCATGCATAGATGCTGATGAAGCACCAATATTTCCCTGTGGCGTTTCTAGGCAAAGAATGTCAGAATTCGGAACAGAAGACGTAATAGTTGTTCATAAAGGAGAGTCTAAAAAATATAGATTCGATGAAGTTCTTCCTTTTGATAATAAAATAAAATTTAAAAACTAAAGATTTTCAACTAATTTTGGAATAACACTTAAAGTATCTCCAACAACTCCAAGGTCAGCAATCTGAAAGATAGGAGCTTCCTCATCTTTATTTATAGCAATTATATATTTAGAGTCCTTCATTCCAACTTGATGCTGAGTAGCACCTGAAATCCCACAAGCAATATAAACATCAGGTTTAACTGTTTTACCAGTTTGTCCAACTTGCTGAGAGTAAGGCATCCAACCAGCATCAACTATTGCTCTAGTTCCACCGATAGCTGCATTTAATTTAGTAGCTAAATCTTCTATTAACTTCAGATTTTCAACATCAACCATGCCTCTACCAGCAGATATAACAATTTTTGAATCCTCTAGTTGAGGTCCAGTTTTTTCTTCGATGAAAATATCGTGAACTGGACTTGTTAGTTCATTTTTATCTATAGTTTTTGATGTAAAATTAGTATTTAGCTCAATATCTGCAGGTTCAAAAGACTTTGGTCTAATTATTAAAATTTTAACGTTCGAGGTTATTTTTGTAATATATTCGCTCTCACCACCATCTATTGAATTGGTCGTAGTTAATGAGGAGTTATCAATTGTGAAATCAATAACATTTGAAACTGGGCTTGAGTTTTGATCAACAGAAAGAAATCCAACTATATCTCTCCCTACATATGTAGAAGAAGCTAAGACTAGTTCTACAGAATTTGTATTTATAACTTCATTTATTTCATCAGCTACAACACTAAGTGATAATTCGTCAGGATTTAATTGCAAATAAGTATTTTCAAAAGCATCACTACCAATTTGTGGATCTTGTTCAGAACCTATTGTTATTACACTAAAATCTACACCTTCAGAATTAAGTTTACTGATAATTTCAAGGGTCCCTGAAGAAAGAGATCCATTGCTAACTTCTCCTATTATTAATGATTTCATATCGCCTTTATCTCTTTTAATTTTTCAATAATTAAATTGAAAGCGTCACCTTCATCAACATGTTTTTCACCAGATTTATCACTTGAAACAGATTTTATTTCAACAAATTCTTGGTTTTGTTCCGCATTGAATTCAATAGAAGATATTTCAACTGGCTCAACAACCTTTGATTTTGCAGCCATTATGTCTTTAAAGTTTGGATAGCGCGGTTCGACGCCACTTGCCGTTACCGAGATTACACATTGTGCTGGCATCACAACTTTTTCTGATCCAGTAATAGTTTGTCTTGTTAATACTGTTTCCTCATCAATATCAATACCCTTTACATAAGAGATACAAGGTAAATTCATATATCTTGATACCTGTTGGGGGACAACTCCTGAATAACCATCTGATGATTCAGTTCCAAATATTACGATATCTGCTTCAGCAATCTTTGCAATTCCGCTCAGTACATTTGAGGTCATTAAAGCATTAGCATTCTCTAAAGATTCATCCTCAATAACAAGCGCTTTGTCTGCACCCATCTGGAGTGCTTGCTGAATACCTTTTTGTGTTCCAAGTTTGCCCATGGAAATAACGGTTACTTCAGCATCAAATTTTTCTTTGAGTTGTAGAGCTACTTCAATTCCGTATCTATCGGTATCATCTAAAACCTGTTCTTCTGGCCTAGCTATTTTGCCATTATTGTAAGATACAGCATTTGCAGGATCTGGTATTTGTTTAGCGCAAACAGCAATTTTCATATTTTTTTATTTTAATATATGTTTTGTAATTAGATAAACGTATTTGTTCTATTTATTAAGTAAATTTTCGTAAAAGGAATCCCCATCATCAAAAATATCCTGTATATCGAAATAATTACAAATTGTTGAAGCAATATCTGCAAATGATAGCCTGTCGCCAATTAGTTCACTGTGTATGTTCTTTTTAAAACCAACTAAAGGGACGTATTCTCTTGAATGGTCAGTTTTACCATCTGTTGGGTCAGTTCCGTGATCACCTGTAATAATTAATAAATCATCCTCATTGAGTACTTCGATTATTCTTTTGAGACCTTGGTCAATAACTTTCAATCCTTTGTAGTAGCCTTCAGGATCCTCTCTGTGTCCGTAAACCATATCTAGGTCTACTAAGTTTATAAAGTAGAAATCATGATCAGGTTTGCCCAATAATTCAACTAGTTGATTTAAACCATCAGAATCACCTTCTGTATGAATTGAGCTATCTAAATACTCTTCTCCGAATAAATCACTTATTTTGCCAACACCAAAATTCTTATAATTGTTTTCACTAAGGTGACTCAATATAGTTTTTCCAGGTGGAGTAATTCCAAAGTCTTTTCTATCATAAGTTCTTTCAAAATTATTTAAGGTACCCTTAAATGGCCTTGCTATAACCCTTCCAATGTTGTATTCATTGCAAACCTCTCTGGCAATCCCAGATACTTCATAAAGTTCAGAAATATTTAAAATATCTTCATGTGCAGCAATCTGAAATACTGAATCACCAGATGTATAGAGTATCAACGCACCTGTTTCAAGATGCTCTTTCCCAAGCCTACTTATAATCTCAGTACCTGAAGCATGACAATTTCCAATAAACTTATGTCCTGATTTTTCTTCGACTTTTTTGATTAAATCTTCAGGAAATCCCTCTGGAAAAACTTTAAATGCTTCATTAGTAACTAACCCTGCGATCTCCCAATGTCCTGTAGTTGAGTCATTTCCAAGTGACTTTTCAGCTAACCTACCGACAACACCTGTGAAATTAATGGATTCTACTCCATCAATATTTGTCATTTTCCCAAAACCTAATTTATCAAATGTTGGTAGATCAAGTGGTCCAACTTTTTTTGAAACATTTCCGAAGGTATTTGCCAATTCATCACCATATTCATGGGCATCAGGCGCAGCACCTACACCAAGTGAATCAATAACAAGTAATATACATTTTTTAGCCATAGTAATTATATGGTGCCAAAGAGGCGATCTCCCATATCTCCAAGACCCGGAACTATGTAGTAATTTTCATTAAGTTTTTCATCAACAGAAGCTGTTAGTAAAGTGATATCTGGATGTTTTTCGGAAATATAAGAGATCCCTTCAGGTGAAGCTATAACTGTTAATGCATATAATTTTCTTGGGTTATATTTTTTTACAGTGTCAATAGCAAAAGATAGTGAGCCCCCCGTTGCGAGCATTGGCTCCAAAATAAAAACATCTTTGTTGTTTATTTCAGGGAGGTTCTCATAATAATTCTCTGGCTCTGCTGTTTCTTCATTTCGTTGAACACCTATATAGCCAAAGGTCATGTTTGGTATCAGATCTTTTGGACCATCAATCAAGCCAAGACCTGCTCTAAGTACGGACACAGCGACTGTATTAGAAGATAATTGTTTTCCTTGTGTTGCAACTAACGGAGTTTCTATCTCTTTAGCATCTAATTGCAGATCTTTAGTTGCTTCAATAATTAGCAAATATGATAGTTTTGAGGCAGCTAATCGGAAAGTTTCAAAAGTGGTGTTCTTGTCCCTTAATATTGTCAAATAATGCTGGGATAAAGGATGCTTTAGTTCAATAATTTCCATTAAAGATAGAGTAGTTAATTTTTAAAATGATTTCTACCTTTATTATTTTAAAGATATATTATTAAATTTGACTGTTTAACATCCAGTTAAAGTAAGATAGAATTTCGTAATTAATAAGGAATAACATTATGGCAGTAAAAATTAGACTCGCACAAAGAGGTAAGAAAAAAACTCGTACCTACAGAGTCGTTGTAGCTGATGCTCGTTCACCACGAGATGGAAAATTTATAGAAGATCTAGGTTTTTACAATCCCCACGACAACCCATCTACAGTGGAGATTGACGTAGAAAAAGCTGTTTCATGGTTGGATAAAGGAGCTCAACCATCAGAAAGAGCACAAAAATTATTAGAAATTTCAGGTGCTTGGGCACAATGGAGATCAACAAAAGGTGAAGTCGTTTCTATTCCAAAAGCTCCAGAACCAAAAATTAAAAGTAGCTCAAAAGCTAATAACAAAAAAGCAGAAGCTGAGGCTGAATTATCTGATAGCCAAGAAGGAAGTGAAGAAGAATAATGTCTGAATCCGGAAATATCGTAAAAAACGTAGTTGAATATATTGTTACTCAAATCGTAGAGAATGAGGATGAAGTTAAAGTTGAAGTTGCTTCATCAAGCGATGACAAAGTAGCAATAGAAGTAAGGACATCATCTAATGACATGGGTAGAGTCATTGGTAAAAGAGGTCGTGTAGCAAGAGCTATAAGAACAGTCGCACAAGCAGCAGCTGATGAAGAAGGTCTTGATTCATCCGTTGAATTTATTGACTAATAATCTTTTTACCTTAGGAATACTCGGAAAACCACATGCACTTAATGGTTATTTGTATTTAAACCATGATATCTTTTTCAGACAGTTTGATTTAACTGGCCTAAATGTTTTCATTGATGGTAAATCATATGAAATCCAAGATTTTAAAAAACATCTTAAAGATCGTTATTTAATTAAGTTTAAAGGTCTTAATTCAATTTCTGATATTGAGGTTTTTAGAAATCAAAATATATATATAACTTCTGACCAAATCACCTCATATGTCTCAGAAAATCTTCCATGGCCTGGCTTTTTTGTTGAATCAAAATTAAATAACCAATACTTTGTAAAAGACTTCTTTTATGCTGATAAATTGATCTATCTTACTCTTAAAGATACAGAGGAAATAGTGGTTCCATACAATACAAACTTCTTTAGTTACGAGAATGAAGAATTACAGTTAATTAATTTTGATCTAGCTTAGTAGCCATTTCATTAGATCGTTGGTTATTACATCGTTCAGTAGATTTTCAGGATGCCATTGTATTCCTATCGCTTCCCATTCTGATGTAGACTCAATTCCCTCTATTAAATTATCTTCCGACATAGCATTTACTTTTAAATCTTGACCAAGGTCATTAATTACCTGGTGATGAATACTGTTAACACCTACATTGTTATCAGTAGTAACTTCACTTAAAACCGTTTGTTCTAAAATATTGATATTGTGTATGTGTTGTGAAGTAGCCTCGTTTATTTGTAAGTGTTCAATTTCTGTATCAAAATTATCAGCTATGTGTTGATGTAAAGTTCCTCCTTTGTAAACATTAAGCAATTGGTGACCTCTACATATTGCAAGTGTTTTAATAGAGTTTGTTTCTGCTATTTTTAATAAATTTAATTCAGTTTTATCTCTTTCATCAGAAATTCTTGTGGTCTTGGCGTCAACTTCTGCGCCATATACAGAAGGATTGATATCTCCTCCTCCTGTAAGTATTAACCGATCAAAATTTGAACTACTAAATTCTATTGATAAGTTCTGAGGGGGGACAATTACAACTTCAGCCCCAAATTTATTGCATAAATTAACAAAGGAGATGTTTAATACAGAACATGGAATAGTTCCAGGTGATAGAGTGGAATCTTCTATTCCTGAAGAAATAGCTATTAATTTACTCATTTATTATAAATATTGTCTGAACTTCGACACTTACATTTAAAGGTAAGCTTGCAACACCAACAGCTGATCTTGTTGCTTTTTCCGAAAAGAACTCAGCTAACTTATCAGTAAAACCATTTAGAACATTTGCATGTTCAGTAAAAGATGGCTCTGAGTTAATAAATCCCACAACGTTAATTGGAGACAATATCTTGAGGTCATATTCAGATTGTAAAGTAGCTAATGTTAACTCTGCGCATAATTCGGCGGCTTTGTAAGCATCATCAACGGTTACTTCGCTAGGTACTTTTCCAGTAAATTTTGTTTCATTATTAATTGGGATGTGACCGGAAGTGTAGATTAAATTGCCAGCACGTTTAAGAGTAATATAGTTTCCAACTGCTTTAGGTGCCTCTGGTAAGTTCATGTTAACTATTGCTAACCAGTTTGTTAACTAAATCAACAATACGGTTTGAGTATCCCCACTCATTGTCGTACCAGCAAACAACTTTTATATGATTTCCGTTTAATAGCTGTGTGGATGAGGCATCGTAAATACTTGAATGAGGATTTTGTAAAATATCAGTAGAAACTAAGGGGATAGAGGAGTATTCAAGGATACCTTTCAATTCATTATCCGCAGCTTTTTTAACAGCTTCATTCACCTCTTGTACGGTAACTTCTTTATTAAGCTCTACTACCAAATCAACAACGCTTCCATCTGGAACAGGTACCCTCATTGCCATACCATCAAGTTTTCCATTTAACTCTGGTAACACCATACCAACAGCTTTTGCAGCTCCAGTAGAGGTAGGAATTATATTTTGTGTAGCACTTCTTCCTCTTCGAAAATCTTTATGAGTAGTTTCAGCGAGCGCTTGGTCATTTGTATAGGCATGAATAGTAGTCATTAATCCTGACTTTATCCCAAAACTATCATTTAAGACTTTGGCAATAGGTGCTAAGCAGTTTGTGGTACATGATGCATTAGATATTAATTGTGAGTTCTCATTAAGATCTCCATCGTTTACACCTAATACAACTGTTGCATCAATTTCATCTTTTGGTGGAACTGTTAAAACTACCTTTTTGGCTCCTGCCTCAATGTGTTTTTCAAGAGACTTTCTATCTGCAAAGATACCTGTTGATTCTATAACAATATCTATATCAAGTTCTTCCCAGGGTAATTCTGCAGGATTTGCAACAGAGACTAATTTTATCTCCCTATCGTCAATCTTTAATATATCTTCATTAAGAGTTACATCGTGATTTAATACTCCCATTACAGAGTCATGTTTTAATAAATAGGATAGATTTTCATAATTCCCAAGATCATTTATCGCAACCACATTTAATTCTGAGTCACTTTCAATGATTATCCTAAGAATCGATCTACCAATTCTGCCAAAACCGTTAATTGCAATGTTACTCATTCGTGCTACTTTCTGAAAGTTTGGTTATTGTGTCAATTATTCTTGCACTATATCCCCATCCATTATCAAACCAGACAAGGATTTTAATTTTATTGTTATTTATTTCCATGGTTGCTAACCCATCAATAATTCCAGAATGTGAATTACCAACAACATCTGATGAAACAATCGGATCAAAAGTGATATCAAGAACTTTATTGTACGGAAGATGCCTAATAGCTTCTTTAATTGTTTGGTTAATTTCTTCAGATGTAGCTTCTGTTTTGATGTCTATTGTAAGGTCAACAGTACTTCCATCTGGAACAGGTACTGTCATAGAAGATGATGCAACTTTATCTTTCATGAAAGGTAAAACAGTTTCAATAACTTCTGAAGACTTAGTAATAGCAGGAATGATATTTTCCCCGGCAGCTCTATTTAATCTGAAGCCCTCACCGGCAACGTCAGCCAATCTATTTGAATTTGAATAACCATGAACAGTGGTGAGAAATGCTCTCTCTACACCGTATTTTTCATTAATAATTTTAAGCAGGGGAGCTACAGCGTTAGCTGTATTTGATCCAAGCGAAATGATGTCATTGTTAAAATCAACCTTGGAATCATTAGCTCCAGGCACATAAATTTGTATATCACTCCCAGATTTAGGTGTCGATGCAATTAATACTCTTTTACAACCTTTTGCAATATGTTCATTGACCTCATCTAGGTCTTGTTTTCTTCCTGTCGATACTATTAATATGTCGGTCTCAAGATCCTGCCAGGATGCCTCTGAAGCATCTTTCCAGTCATTAAAGACAATATTTTTACCATTGATTTTAAAACCAGTTTCTGTTGTTTCTATGTCCGCATCAAGTTTTCCATATATTGTGTCGTATTTGAGTAAATAAAGAAGGTTGTCTTTATCGGCTATATCTGAAATAGAGACAATATTTATCAAGTCATCATTGAGAGTTTGTCTCAATAGGTCTCTTCCTATTCTTCCAAACCCCAAAATTGAAATGTTCATAAATACCTCGTACAGTTAAATCTTAATCATAAAGGATTGATTGGATAAATTATGGCCATTTTATTAAATATTTGTTAACTCTAGAGTATTGGTAATGATGTTATATGAACAAATAGAGACTCTTCTCTTTGGAGAGAAGCCAACCTCGGAGCTGTCAGCCGAAGCTTTTGATGTTAAATTATCAAGTTTTGGAAAAAATATTACATACAGTCCTAAGGTTTTTATACCGCTGACAACTTTATGTCAAGATTCATGTGCGTACTGTACATTTGTTAAAACACCAAAAGATGGTGGAACTTTTCTTAATTATGAAGAAGTAGATGCAATTGCATCTGTTGGTGAATCTGCAGGGTGTTACGAAGCATTATTTACACTTGGAGATAAACCAGAGGCCAAATGGGACTTTGCAATCGAACAGTTAAAAAGTTTTGGGTTTGCTTCAACTCATGAGTATCTAACAGACAATATGAAAAAAATTCATCAGAAATATATGATATTTCCTCACGCAAATCCAGGGTTAATGTCTGAAGATGAAATTATCAACTACAAACAATATTCTCCATCTGGAGGTCTTATGTTGGAAAGTTTTTCTCCGAAGTTATTAGAAAAAGGTCGGGCACACTATGGTGCTAAAACAAAAAATATTATTTATCGGATTGAGACTTTAAATAATGCTGAAAAAATTAAATACCCAATGACAACAGGTCTTCTGATTGGTATAACCGAGAGTAAAGATGAATTGATAAATGATATTGTAGAACTTATTAAATTATGTGAAAAAAATAAGGCAATACAGGAAATAATCTTACAAAACTTTAGAGCTAAAAAAAATACGCTGATGAGAAATAATGCTGAAATAATAAATGATCTCTTCTTAAGGATTATCGCAACTACTAGATTATTATTACCATCACACATTTCACTACAAGTCCCTCCCAATCTTTTACCTGATGTTGAAATGTACCTAACTAGTGGCATCAATGATTTAGGAGGAATATCTCCAAAGACTATTGATTGGGTTAATCCTGATCATTTGTGGCCAGATCTAAATAATTTAGAAAAAATAACAAGTTCAAGTGGACAATCTCTTAAAAAAAGGCTTCCTGTTTATCCAAGTTTTATAAATAATGAATGGTTAAGCCCACCAGTTTTTGAAAAAGTCAGTAATGTTATTGATAACAATGGTTATCCAAAACAATGATTGAAAATAACAATATATCCTATTTAAGAATCCGTCCTTGCGATAGTGACAATGAAATATATTTGAACTCAAGAGCCAAAGAAGGTACTTCTGCTTTCACATTAAAACCAGACTTAGAAATTGATTATCAAAATTTATTAATTAATGGCTTTCAAACCATTTCTCAAGATATTACTTCAAACTCTTCAGCATGGTTTATTGATGATGAAATAATTAATACAAAAATAGATCAAAACTCAAAAAGATTGATTTATCGATACAAAGGGATTAAAGAAAATGCTTTAGAAGTGATTTCAAGGTACAAACCAGCGATAGTACTTATAGAGAGTCTTGAAGACATCGCATTTTTCATGTCACTGAATGGAACAACTAATTTTATTATCTCTAAGTATGTTAACTCTATAGATGATGCAGTGGAGGCTGTAGATAGAGGAGTCGATGACTTATTTCTGCGTGATTGGAGTAAAGATCAAATTCTAGAACTACAAAGTAATTTAGAAATTCCTCTGTACGAGAGAACAATACTTTCACCACTGTTAGAAGTTAATGAAGCTAGGAACTTATTAGAAAAAACTGAATTTACAAACTTTCTTCAAACGAGAAATGTTCGTGGTTATAAAAGAGAAACTACTTCATGGTATCCAGGTAGCGGAGAGCCTATACCCAATCTTTTCAATTTCACTTCAGAGACATTATCTGATTATAAAACCTCAAATTTCGATAATATTTTAAAAAACTTTCAAAAAACAGAACATCTTAATGAAAAAGATCTCCTTGATTTATTTAAAACATCTGGAAAATATATTAATCAAATTGCTGAACTTGCGAACGAATTAACAAAGAATGTTCATGGTAACAAAGTTACATTTGTTAAAAATCGAAACATTAATTACACAAATCAGTGTTATTACAAGTGTGGGTTCTGTGGCTTTTCAAAAGGTCCCCAAAGTTTAGATCTCAAAGAAAAACCTTATACATTAACACCTGATGAAGTCCTTAATAGAACAATAGAAGCACATAAAAATGGCGCTTCAGAAGTTTGTCTACAAGGGGGGATTCATCCAAGTTATACAGGCGATTTTTATATTGATTTAGTTAAAAAAATAAAGAGTAAATTACCTGATATGCACATACATGGATTTACACCTCTGGAAATCTGGCAAGGTGCAAATACGGTGAATAAGTCTATAGAGGAATATTTGCAAGATCTTAAAGAAGCAGGGTTAGGAACTCTACCTGGTACCGCTGCTGAAATACTGGATGACAGAATAAGGAAATACTTGTGCGATGATAAAATCACCTCCTCTCAATGGGGTTATGTCATGGAAGTGGCTCACTCACTAGGAATAAAATCTACTGCAACAATTATGTTCGGTCATATAGACGATCTAGAGTCTTGGGTAAATCACTTTCAATTAATAAAAAATATTCAAATGAAAACAAATGGATTTACAGAAATTGTCCCACTTCCTTTTGTTCACATGGGTTCCCCAATTTTTCTACAAGGTAAGAGTATGCCCGGTCCTGCCTGGGATGAAATAGTACTGATGCATTCATTAGCGAGAATATACTTTTACAACACAATTGATAATATCCAAGCAAGCTGGGTAAAACTTGGTCATGATGGTGCAAAAGTTCTTCTTGAGTCGGGTGTTAATGATCTTGGAGGAACTTTAATTAATGAAAACATCAGTAGAGCATCAGGAGCAAATCACGGTCAAGAAACTACTGACATGGAATTTATCAGTCTGATTAATGATGCAGGAAAAATTCCGTATTTAAGAAATACGCTTTATACATCTTTTAAGAATCTTGAAAGTGTAAGTTCTGAAAATGTTATCAAAATATAACATAGTTACATTATTTCCAAAACTCATAGACGAGTGGTCAGAAACTGGAATAATCTCTAAAGCACATCAAAGTGACCTTTTTGAATTATCTACTACAAATCTAAGAGATTACGGTCTAGGTGATTACCACCAGGTAGATGATGCACCATATGGTGGAGGACCGGGTATGGTGCTTATGCCGGAACCACTTGATAATGCAATATCAGCTAATAAATTAGATATAAATATATTCTTAACTCCATCAGGGGACCAGTTGAATGAAAATCTTATAACTGAATTACATACATATAACTCAGCAAACATAATTTGTGGCAGATATGAAGGATTTGATCAGAGAATCATTGATATGCACGCTGATTACGAAATATCAATTGGTCATACTGTTGTATCAGGTGGGGAAATCCCAGCACTGTTCCTGCTTGAAGCGCTGATAAGGAAAATTCCTGGTGCACTTGGTAATGCCGAATCTTTACTTACTGAATCATTTACAGATGGAAAGCTTGACCATCCCGTCTATACAAGACCAGAAGTTTATAAGAATAAAGAGGTTCCATCCGTCCTTCTTTCTGGAAATCACAAGAAAATTGAAGAATGGAAAAAGAATAATTTAACGGACATATAAAGCGAAATAACTTATATAATCCTCTACTGGAGAAGTTATGAATTTAATTGAAGAAATAGAACAATCAAAGTTAAAAGAAGAATTACCATCTTATAAATCAGGTGATTCTGTAAAAGTTAATGTAAAAGTTTCTGAGGGTAACCGTGAGAGAATCCAAACATTTGAAGGTGTAATTATTGCCACCAATGGAGTTGCCCTAAATAAAACAATTACCGTTAGAAAATTATCTTTTGGTGTTGGTGTAGAAAGAATATTTCCAGTTCACGCTCCTATCGTTGATTCAATCGAAGTTATTAGAAAAGGTAAAGTTCGTAGATCGAAACTCTATTATCTGAGAGATAGAGTAGGAAAATCTGCAAAAATTAAAGAAGATCGTTCATAACTTATTACCATTAGTTCATTATCAAAATAATAAAAAATCTACTGACTATCTTCATAGCACTTTTGCTTGCTAGTTTAATTAGGACATTTTTCTTTCAGCTGTATGTCATTCCATCAGAATCAATGATGCCAACGATTGAAGTTGCTGATAGAGTCGTCGTTCTTAAAGATGATTTTATTGATATTAACTATAAAGTAGGTGACATTGTTGTCTTTTATCACCCAAGTAATTTTTCAAACATAACTCTCACTGATAAATTCTATAATTCACTCCAAGTTTGGAATTATCTGTTTGAACTTGAATATGAATTAATTTATATAAAAAGAGTAATAGGACTTCCTGGTGATGTGATACAAGTGGATACTGCGGGCAACGTATATAGAAATAATGAGCTTATAACGATTGATGGTATAGATAATGAAACTTATAGTTCAAATTCTACTTACAACGTTCCAGAGGATTCATATTTCTTATTAGGAGATAATAGGTCTAATAGTCAGGATTCACGTATTTTTGGTTTCGTTCCTAGTGTTAACATTTTGGGAAAGGCACAATATATAGTTTATCCATTCGATAATTTCTTAAAAATAAATGATTGAATTAGATATCTGGGAAAAAGACCCTGCGCAATACGTGATTGGCGCTGATGAAGTGGGTCGGGGTTGCTTTGCTGGACCAATAGTTGGATGTGCTGTAAAAATAAATGCAAAGGACACAAAGCATCTTACAGACGTAAAAGATTCCAAAAAACTTACTGCCAAAAAAAGATCAACAATTTATAACAATATTAATGAAACAGAAATTCTCTATGCACTTTCGATATGTGACAATAAGCAAATTGATAAATTTGGTATACAGAAAGCAAATCAAGTAGTTCTTTCAGATTCAATAAATAAAATAAAACAAGGGAACGAAAAAATTTATGTAGATCATTTTAAAATTGATATATCTAACGCTGTATCTTTAACTAGAGGAGAAGACCAAAGTATGGCTATTGCTCTTGCCAGTATTATTGCAAAGGTTAGTAGAGATAATTATATGATTAAAATATCCGATCAATATCCTGAATACGATTTTCAAAACAACAAGGGTTACGGAACATTAAAACATAGAGAGGCAATCTATAAATATGGCATAACTGAATTACATAGAGCTTCGTTTAATTTAATGCCCAAATAATTGCCACAACAGCAAGAACTATACTGAATACAATATTGAAATAGTCTGTCTTATTTGCTTTATATGGCCTGTTTGGATCAAATCCCATATCTACATTCTAAGATAATTTATATTAAACTTCATATATGGTTTTAGAATCTAAAAACGATGGTAAGTCATTAGTATTGACATTTAATGATGAGAAAACAAAAAACTCAATATCAGCAAATGACTGGATAGAACTTCGTAAAGCAATTGAAGCATTCGATAAATCAGATCTTAAATATTTAGTGTTATCTCAGGTAAATGGCAACTTTTCATCAGGTGCTCAATTAGGTGAAAACCTCAATGCACTTATGGATGATGTCTCAGCTGCTGCACAAGCATTATGGGATTGCAGGAAACCAGTGATAGCAGTCGTTGACGGAATCTGTGCAGGGGCAGGGTCTAATATGATTCTTCTTTCAGACTTTATTATTGCTACACCTTCTTCACGCTTCATAGAAGTGTTTGCCCGCAGGGGATTAGTAGTAGATTTTGCAGGGTCATGGATGCTTCCAAGGATCATTGGTATCCAAAAGGCAAAAGAGTTGATGATGACAAGTAAAGAAATCAATGGTGAAGAAATGCATAGATTAAACATGCTTTACAAGCTCACCGAACCAGACTTATTAGAAAATGAAACTAATGCTTTAATTGAAAAACTTGATGAGTTAAGTTTCATCTCTGTGTGTATGAATAAAGAACAAATCAAGAATGGGCTTAATACTACATTTTCAGAATCACTAGATCTTGAAGGAGTCAACCAAAATAATCGATTCATTCATTCCGATGCTGCAGAGGGAATGATGGCCTTCATGGAGAAGAGAAAACCCGATTATAAAAATACATTAGATGCATAAAATTATTGAATAAATATTCATCTTTATGTATATTTATGCAATACTTATCACTTAACTTAAACGGAGGTTTAGAAATTGAAAAATAAGAAAACACTTATTTTAATATTTGCTCTCGCAATGGTAGCTACTGCATGTGCAGGAACTGCTACTCCTTGTGATGAAGTAGATATTACTACTGGTGACAACGGGTTACCAGATCTTGGTGGATGTGAATTTACATTCGCTGTTGAAAACGCATACCTACCTTTCAATTATATCGACGCTGAAACAGGCGAAGCTTTAGGTTGGGATTATGATGTTTTTAATCATATGGGAGAGTTGATGAACTTTACACCTGTATATGTTCCTACAGCATGGGATGGAATGATTCAAGCAACAGCTGATGGTCAGTTCATGATTGCTGGTGATGGAATAACAATTACAAGTGAAAGAGATGAAATCGTTGATTTTTCTAATGGTTACATTAACTTAGCTCAAAAAGTACTTGTTGCTGCTGATAATTCAATGGTTATGAGTATTGATGATCTTAAATCAGGAGACTACACAGTTGCTGTACAAAAAGGTACAACAAACTATGAGTTTGCTGTTGCAGAATTAGGTGAAGACAAAGTAAAAGCTTTTGATACATTCGATTTCGCAATCGCTGCTGTAATTTCAGGTGATGCAGATGCTTCAATTATTGATGAAACTGCTGGTCTTGGATACATGGGTGCAAACAAAGATAAAGTAAAACTAGTTGGTGGAGATTTAACTTCAGAACAACTAGGATTTGCATTTCCTAATGGAAGCCCTCTTGTAGATGTAGTTAATCAAGGATTAGCTGCTATGTCAGATAGTGGAAAACTAGGAGAGATCAATGCTAAATTCTTCTCACCTGACTTTGCTGTTACTTATGATGATATTGCAGAATGTGACGAGAACATTCCTGCAGAGTATCTACCTGAGGACTGTGAAGTATAACTTTTAAATTTATAAAAATTTAAATTTGTAATAGGCACGGAAATCCGTGCCTATTGCTTTAATATGGTAATCAATGAAACTTAAAAACATCTTTAAACCCGAAAACTGGTGGATGATAATTTTATCCGCAATCATTACATGGATGTTTTATATAATTGTTGTAGATCCTGAATACAACAAAGCCTTTTTCTTCATTCTTCCTGGGCTAAAATTAACATTTTTATCAACCATTGCATCCTTTGTAATTGCGCTTTTTCTAGGATTAATTTCAGGAATTGGTCGTATTTCTAATAATAAAATTGCAAGTACTTTATCAAGAACATATATCGAGTTCATCCGAGGTGTTCCTGTATTGATTCTTATTTTTACAATCGCATTTGTTCTTGTAGCAAATGCAGCGGAATTTTTAAATATTAACAATGGAAACGTTCCTATGTTGGTACGTGCAATAATTGCATTATCTGTATTTTATGGAGCATATATTGCTGAAGTTTTTCGTGCAGGTATCGAATCTGTTTCTAAAGGACAAAGAGAAGGTGGGGCTTCTCTCGGATTAAACGATAGACAGGTAATGAGATTTATTGTGTTACCCCAAGCTTTTCGAAATATGCTTCCTGCTTTAGGTAATGACTTTATTTCCATGATGAAAGATTCATCATTACTATCTGTGTTAGCAGTAGAGGATTTAACCTATAGAGGTCGTCTTTACTCCGGAAGTACTTTTAGGTTTGCTGAAACGTATTTAGTTCTTACTGTATTATATTTATGCATCACCTTGATACTTTCCGCATTACAGAGACAGCTAGAGAAAAGACTTGAAACTAACTAGTAAAGAAGATCAAACTATATTACTAAGTGAGTACTTGGTCACGATAAAAGATTTAAAAAATTACTCACACCACACTGTTGTTGCCTACAAAACAGATATTAATCAATTCTTCAACTACATAAATATTCTTAAATCTCTAAATTTAGATAAATATTTACAAAATCTTGCAATGGAGAACTATTCAAAAAGGACCTTGAATAGAAAAATCGCATCTTTAACATCGTTTCTTAATTGGTGTAAAAAAACAAAAAAAATAGATATTCCTGATATATCCAATTTGAAAGCTTTGAAAACCGAAAAAAAATTACCTAATGTGATGACCAGTAATTACATCAATACGTTAATGAACAATATACCCGTAAACACTACAAAAGAGATTAGAGATAGGTCTATTGTTGAACTTTTATACTCATCGGGATTGAGAGTCTCTGAATTAACAAATCTTCAACTAACTGACATAAAAAATAATAAATCAATACGGGTACTAGGAAAAGGGAATAAGACAAGGATCTTACCTATGACAAAGCAAGCATACAAATTCTATATTTTGTGGACAGAAAATAGGCACAAATTAACTACAGATGCATCAAATGATTTTGTCTACTTGGGAGTCCAAGGAAAACAGATAACTGACAGAGAAGTTCGACGAATAGTTAAGTTACGTTTAGGAACATTTCCTCACAGTATAAGGCACACATTCGCTACACATTTACTAGATGGTGGTGCAGATTTACGAGTTGTTCAAGAACTATTAGGACACAGTGATCCAAGTACAACCCAAATATACACACATGTATCTAAAAAACAGCTGAAAGAAAAATTTAAAAGAACTCACCCAAGGGGTTGATTAATAACCATTCATGGTTATCATTTAAAAAGAAATAGACACCATATTTTTAAAGCTTCCTTGGTGAGCGAAAGCTTGGAAGCCGCGTAAGTAATAAATATGGGATGAAACAACCAAAGGAGAATAATGAGTACAAACATGAAAGAACTCTTAGAAGCAGGAGTTCACTTCGGCCATCAAACACAAAGATGGAACCCTAAAATGGATAATTATATTTATGGGGATAAAAGCGGAATTCACATTTTAGATTTAAGAATTACGTATGATGCAATTGCAGAAGCGGAAGATTTCGTACAAAAAATTGTAGCAAACAGTGGAAAAGTATTGTTTGTTGGTACTAAACCTCAAGCACAGAATGTAATTCAAGAACAAGCTGAAGCGGCCGGAATGCCATATGTCAACCACAGATGGCTCGGTGGAATGCTTACAAACTTTAAAACGATAATAAAAAGAGTAATTTATTTAAAAGAATTAATTTCTCTTGAAGAATCAGGTGAGATAAATGCTTATCCAAAACCTGAAAGATTAAGAATAAGAAGAGAAATTGCTAAATTGACAAGATCAATTGGTGGGATCGTAAATTTGAGTAAAATTCCTGATGCAATTTTCATTGTTGACTTAATGAACGAATCTACAGCACTTACTGAGGCAAACAAGCTTAACATCCCAGTAATAGGTTTAGCTGATTCTAATGTTGACCCTACTGGTGTTGATATAGTTATACCCGGTAATGATGATGCTATCCGATCAATTGAAGTTGTAACATCAGCAATTGCATCAGCATGTGCCAAGGGTGCGGGCCTTGAGTCTGTAAAGGAAGAGAAGGAGAATAGTTAATGGGTATTTCAGCATCTGATGTAAAAAAATTAAGAGACATGACAGGCGCAGGAATGATGGATGCCAAAAAAGCACTAACAGAATCTGATTCTGATTTTGATGCAGCTGTTAAGTACTTGAGAGAAAAGGGATTAGCCGACTCCAAAAAACGAGCCGATAAAGAAGCTAACCAAGGGACCATTGGAGATTATATCCACTATCAACAGGATCGTGCGGTATCTGGAGTTTTAGTCGAACTTGCTTGTGAAACTGACTTTGTAGCAAAATCTGATGAGTTCAAAGATGCAGCTAAGCAAATTGCTATGCATATTGCCGCAATGAAACCTGGTTATTTAAATATTGAGGATATTTCACCTGAAAAAATTCAAGAAGAAAAAGATATTATTGTGAAACAATCTGAAAATGAAGGAAAACCAGCTGAAGTTGTTGAAAAGATTGTTGAAGGAAGAATCGTATCTTTCTATAAAGATAATGTATTAAATGAGCAAATATTTTGTAACCCTGAAATATATGAGGGTAAAGTAAGCACTATGATAGAAGAGATGTCAGGAAAACTAGGGGAAAAAATTTACATTAAACAATTCTCTAGGGTGGAAGTAGGTTCTTAAATGTCAAAGAGAGTACTTTTAAAGCTCTCTGGTGAATCATTCGCTGATTCTGATACAAACTTTGGTATATCACCCGATATATTAACAAATATTGCAGACCAAATATCTAAAGCAAATTCTGAAGGAATAGAAATAGCTGTTGTTGTTGGTGGTGGTAATTTCTTTAGAGGGGTTCAAGAGTCTGCCAAAGGCATGGCTCAAGCTAATGCTGATTATATGGGAATGTTAGCTACTGTAATAAATGCCGTTGCGCTTAAAGATGCACTGGATAAAAATGGCACACAAACTCGTGTACAGTCTGCAATTACAATGACCGCTGTTGCTGAACCATATATAAGATTGAGAGCTATTAGACACCTTGAAAAAGGAAGAATAGTAATATTTGCAGCAGGCACAGGTAATCCGTACTTCACTACTGACACTGCAGCATCACTTAGAGCAAATGAAATAGAAGCTAATATTGTTCTTAAATCTACAAGAGTTGAGGGTGTATACTCTTCCGATCCAGAAGTTGATGACAGCGCAAAACTTTATGAATCAATATCATATACTGATGTTGTAGAAAAAAAACTGGGAGTAATGGACTTAACAGCAATAACACTCTGTGAAGAAAATAAAATGCCTATAAGGGTATTTGATGGAACCCAAGAAAATAATATTTACGATGTATTGACTGGAAATGAATTAGGAACATTAATAAATTAATCATGACACAAGAAATTATTACAAACGTAGAAAATAATATGAAAACATCTGTTAATCATTTAGTTGATGAATTCACAAAGATACGAACCGGTAGAGCTAATCCAGCCTTGGTTACAAATATTCAAGTTGACTATTACGGTACAAAGACACCATTACAGCAACTGGCATCAATCAGCGTTCCTGATCCAAAATTACTTTTAATACAACCATTTGATAAAGGTTCATTTGAGGATATTGAAAAAGCTATTCAAAACGCCGATATTGGATTAAATCCAGCTACTGATGGCGACGTAATAAGAATTCCCATTCCGTCTTTATCAGAAGAACGCAGACAGGAATTGACTAAAGTTGCCTCCAAATTTACCGAGGACTCAAAAATATCTATTCGTTCGCATCGAAGAAGCGGTATTGATGATATAGATAAAATAAAAGATGAAATTTCAGCTGATGATGTAAAACGTTCTGAGACACAGATTCAAGAACTAACTGATAAGTATGTTAAAAAAGTTGACGAACTTCTTTCAGTTAAACAAAATGAACTTCTCGAAGTATAGGTTTAGTTTTTCTTCAGACGAAGATGGTACATTTTGGCCTGGAGTAGTTGAACTTCCAGTTGAGGAAACCTACGAAGATAACAATACATCTCCTAACTTTTTTAATACAAATCCAAGAGTATTCACAGCGATTGGACTCTTGTTACTCCTTTCAGCATTCTTTACTAATAAGACTTCTGCATTCTTACTTCTTGTTTTTGCAGTATTTATTGCCGCTAAAGAATGGTTTGACATGTTTGATTATGGAGTTGTAATTCCGTATCCGTTTTTACTGTATTCAGCATTAACACCCATGTTTATTGTGTATTACTATGATCTCTCACTTATTTATGTATCATTTTTTATTTTGCCTGTTGGTTTAATTATTTATACAGGGTCTTTTATTTCCTATGGAATTTATGAAAAATTTGGTAGTTTATTTATATTTCATGTTTGGTTTAGTCTTGGAATCACTTCAGTAGTGTTCATCCTTAAGGACAACAATCTTCTTTTCACATATCTCGCAATAATTTCTATATCTTTATCTGACACATTAGCTTATGAAATAGGTAGGCGGTATGGTAAAAGAAAACTGATTGAACATATTTCACCGAATAAAACTGTGGAAGGTCTAATTGCAGGTTTAGTTTCAGGCACACTTGCAATGTTTTTAAATCTATATTTCAATACTGATACAGAAATGTTGATGTCTTTAGTCATTAGTTTTATTTTTATTTGTTTTGGAGTCTTAGGCGATCTTTTTGTTTCAAAAATTAAACGAACTTTAAGTGTTAAAGATTCTAGTTCTCTTCTTCCGGGACATGGCGGGCTTCTTGACCGAGTTGACTCGTACCTACTATCGTTTCCTGTACTACTATTGTTTTCTCTGTTTTCTTATTTAATCTCGTAAGTGAGATAATAAATATATGAATGGAATCCTCACTATTGTATTTTTGACGGTATTTGTTGTTATGCACGAATATGGTCACTACATATCTGCTAGAAGATCCAAAATAGCCGTATCAGAGTTTTTCGTTGGGTTTGGACCAAAGATATTTTCATTTAAAAAAAATAATACCGAGTACGGATTAAAAGCCATACCACTAGGTGGATATGTCAAAATACCCGGCATGGATGAATCAGAAGACACAACTGGTTATAAAGATTCAGAAGTTTTTCATAACGCAAAATGGACAACTAAGTTTTACATTGCTATTTCTGGAATACTTGTAAACTTTTTGACTGCTTGGTTGATTCTTTTTGCAATCCTTTCTACAAACGGTATAAACGTACCTACTCTAGAAATTGCCGATATTGGCGAATCAGTTGAGGGTAATGTTAATTCACCATCAATGAATGCTGGTTTAATGCCTGGTGACGTAATTGTTGAATTTTCTGGTATTCAAGTTGATTCTTGGGATGAACTAGTTTCAATTATTGAAGTCAATCCCTCAGAACAAGTTCAAATATCTTATTTGAGAAATGGCCAACTTATTGAATCGAATACCTACCTAGAAGTTAGAACTTTAAATAATAACCAAGTTGGTTACCTTGGTGTTACCCCCGCAATCGTAAATGAAAAAATTGGAATCATAACTGCAGTCAAAAACACTACTATTTTGGAAGCACAAATGACAGTAGCTGCAGTAGATGGAATTATTACTCTATTTAGTCCAGACAATATCAAAACACTCTTAGGAACCTATACCGGCCAAGAAGTTCCTGATGAAGTTAGACCATTAAGTCCAATAGGTCTTGCTCAAGCTGGAAACCAAATAGCTGCTGATAGTTATGTAAATTTATTTAGTCTTTTAGCTTTTGTGAACATATTTCTTGCTGTATTCAACGCATTACCTTTCGTACCGCTTGACGGTGGAAGAGTTGTTCTTGCACTTATAGAGGGGATAACAGGCAAAAAAGTTTCTGATAGAAAGCTGTATCCATTAGCTGCTGCTGTAGTTGCTATTTTCATATTTCTCGGAATTACGGCTTTTTATCTTGATATAACTCAACCAATCAGATTATGACTTATCAACGACGTATTACAAAACAATTAATGCTCGGTAAAGTGGGTATCGGTTCAGATCACAAGGTTTCTGTGCAATCTATGACAACTACTAAAACCAGAAATACAGATGAAACCTTAGAGCAGATTTATGCTCTTGCTTCAAACGGTGCTGATATTGTACGTGTAACATGCAATGAATTAGAAGCAGCTGAATCACTAGTAAAAATCTGCACCAGAAGTCCGGTACCTATTGTTGCAGATATACATTTTCAATATAAATTAGCTTTAGCTGCCATTGAAGCAGGAGTACAGGGATTACGACTGAACCCCGGTAATATCCGAAATGAAAATCAGATTAAACAAGTTGCAAAAGAGTGCTTAAAAGCAGGTATTCCAATAAGAATAGGTGTAAATGCTGGATCACTAGATAAAGATTTGCTTTCAAAATATGGTGATGCAACACCAGAAGCCCTAGTTGAATCTGCACTCAATGAGGTTCGATATTTAGAAGAAGTTGATTTCAATAATATTAAAATCTCCGTTAAGCACTCCAATGTCCCTCTTATGATAAATTCTTATCGTCTACTTGCCGAAAAAGTTGATTACCCATTACATCTTGGCGTGACTGAAGCAGGACCACTTCCCGGGGGCCTCATAAAATCAACAGCAGGTATTTCCACACTTTTATCTGAAGGAATAGGTGACACAATTAGAATGTCTCTTACTACTGATCCTATTGAAGAAGCAAAACATGGTAGGCAGCTTTTAGAATATCTAGGATTGAGAGAGCGAAAATCACTAGATTTAATAGCTTGTCCTAGTTGTGGTAGGGCAGAGGTTGATGTCATTACTGTAGCATCTGAAGCACAAGCAGCATTGGAAAATGAAGGATTACCAATTCAAGTTGCTGTAATGGGGTGTGTGGTAAATGGTCCAGGAGAAGCACGATCTGCTGATATAGGGATAGCTGCCGGTAAAAAAAGAGGGCATTTATTCATCAAAGGTGAAGTTGTTAAAGTTGTAGATGAAAAAGATATGGTATCTGCCCTTGTTGAAGAAGGTAAGCTACTCGCCGAAGAAGGAATAGAAGCACGACTTGCTGCAGCAGATAAAAACGCAGCAAAAATAGCTCAACAAGACGCAGAAGAGTTAATGGGTATACAGGGGGATATTAACAATTTTGAAGAAAGAACAAAATCTGTTGTTGAGATTACTTCAAAACAAGATAAAGAGAAATAAAACATTTAAGATATAAACATGGTTAAAAAGCTAACTCCAATGTCAGAAGATTTCAATCAGTGGTACACAGATATCATTCAAGAAGCAGAATTAGCTGATTATTCACCAGTAAAAGGAACTATGGTTATAAGACCTTATGGCTACGCACTGTGGGAGAATATTCAATCTTATCTTGATCAAAGGTTCAAAGATACCGGTCATAAGAATGCCTACTTTCCACTTTTTATACCAAAGTCGTTTATTCAAAAAGAAGCTGAGCATGTTGAGGGCTTTTCACCAGAGTTAGCAACTGTTACACACGCCGGAGGTAAAGAACTTGAAGAACCACTTATAGTACGACCAACTTCAGAAACAATTATCAACCATATGTTCTCAAAATGGATAAAAAGTCACAGAGATCTGCCTATGTTGATTAATCAGTGGGCAAATGTTGTCAGGTGGGAAATGAGAACAAGACTTTTTCTGAGAACGTCTGAATTTTTATGGCAAGAAGGACATACAGCTCATCAAACCAAAGAAGAGGCAACTGAAGAGGCTTTACAGATGCTGGATATTTATGAAGAGTTCACTCAAAAAATTGCTGCTGTCAAAGTAATAAAAGGAACAAAGTCTGAAATGGAAAAGTTTGCTGGTGCAAAAGTTACTTATTCTATTGAAGCTATGATGCTCGACCAAAAAGCATTACAAGCTGGTACATCTCATGAGCTTGGTCAAAACTTTTCAAAAGCATTTGAAATACAATTCTCAGATGAAAATAACGAATTACAACATCCCTACCAGACAAGTTGGGGTGTGAGTACTAGATTGATCGGCATGATAATAATGGCTCACGGTGACGACAAAGGTTTGAAACTACCTCCAGCTATTGCACCAGTTCAGGTTGTAATCATTCCGATAATTCCAAAAAATGCAGAACCGGAGAAAATTCTCGATGTAGCAAATCAAATCAAAGAATCGCTAGTTGACATTAGGGTTGATATTGATGACAGAAATGAAGTATCTCCTGGATTTAAATTTAATGAATGGGAGCTTAAAGGAGTACCTATTCGAATAGAAATCGGTCCTAAAGATATTGAAAATAATTCAGTAATTGTTGCAAGACGTGATAAAGATGACTCGAAATCACAAATGGCTATTGATTCCATTAGTGCTGAGATTCCCAACCTTCTTGAAGTGATTCAGAATGATATGTTTGAAGTGAGCCAAGATTTTCAAAGTAAAAATACTCATCATGTCGAAGATATGGATAGCTTGATAGCTCAGTTGAATAATGCAGATGGTTTTGTCTCTTGTTATTGGGTTGAAGATAAAGATGATGAATTAAAAGTAAAGGAACTTACGAAAGCTACTATTCGTTGCTATCCACTTGAAATAGATGATCAAAAGCCCGCTGTTAACAAACAAGACCAAAATGGTAGGTTTGTTATATTCTCTAAATCATATTAAAAACTCCTTTCTCTTATATTCTTAATTTGTTAAAATAGAGTAGACAATTTAGCTACATTTGGTGGGTGTCATAACCCACTTTTTTTATGAACGGAGGGAAGATGGAGTACACTGAAGTCGACATCGAAACTTCCGTTATTGCCTTTTTAACTGAAGAAAATCTTGAATTATACGATATAAATATCGTTAATTTTCCAAGTATTGACAAAATAGAAATATTTATTTTCTCAGATCAAGATATTGATTATTCAATTATTGGAAGATTAAATTATCAATTACAACGACATTTGGAAGAATTCAATCTTTTTAAGGGTGATTATGAATTAGTAGTATCAACACCAGGTATTGAACGAACATTAAAGACTGAGAGACATTTTGAATTAGCTAATGGTGAAGACGTAAAACTCAAATTATTTTCACCAATCAATGATGTTTACACATTTGAAGGTGAATTAATTGATTCATCATCAACTCACGCCATTATTCAAGTAGAGGAACAGCAGTTAACAATAGATTTAGACAACATCAAAAGAGCAAGAATAGATTATAAAAAATTTAAAGAGAAAGTTAAATAACAGAGGTACATTATGAAATTAGGTGGAGATATTAAACAAGCTATTGAATCTTTAGCGTTAGATAAAGGCGTAACAGTTGATAGCATGTACGAAGCGTTGGTCTCAGCATTTAGATCTGCATATATGCGAATAGAGGGTGCAGCGGAAGAAGCAAGAGTAACATTAGATCCAGACAGTGGCGAAGTTACTGTTTATGCTCAAGAATTAGATAACGAAGGTAATGTTTTAAAAGAATGGGAAGCTGATATCAGCGATAATGACTTTGGTCGAATCGCAGCTCAGTCTTTTAAACAAATGATGACCACAAAGGTTAGAGATGCAAAGAGAGCCACAGTTCTTGATGCCTATATCGGAAGAGAAGGGGAACTAATTACCGGTATTGTTACTCAATTTGATGCAAGATTTAATCAAACAATTATTGACTTACAAGATGCTGAAGCTGTTATCCCTTCAAGCGAGAGAATACCTTTCGAGAGATTAGAAAGAGGTAACCGCATTAAAGCATTGATAACTGAAGTTAGGGAAGATGCTAAAGGGATACCAATTATCATTAGTCGAAATCGACCTGAATTCATTCAAAGGATGCTTGAGTTAGAGGTACCAGAATTAAATGATGGAACAGTTGAACTTCGAGCTATTGCTAGAGAAGCAGGTAGCAGAACCAAGATTGCTGTATTTTCAAATGATCCGAATGTAGATCCTAAAGGAGCTTGTGTTGGTTCTAGAGGGTCTCGAGTAAGACAAATAGTTAATGAACTCAAAGGTGAAAAACTCGATGTAGTTGAATGGAGAGAAGACAAAGTAAGGTTCATAATAGAAGCACTTGGACCAGCAGACATAGAACTAGTTGATATTGACGAACATACTAAAAGTGCCAAAGTCACAGTAAAGGACAATCAACTGTCATTAGCAATTGGCAAAGAAGGACAAAATGCACGCCTTGCAGCTAAATTAACAGGTTATAAGATCGATATAGAAGGACTTGGTGATTCTCCAGTTGTTGAAGAGGTACAGGAAGACTCCAAACAAGAGGAAGAGTAATGGCTAAAAAGCGAATACATCAGATTGCAAAAGAGCTCGATGTAGCTTCAGCGGATATTGTATTTCTTGCAAACGAATTAGGTATAGAGGTTAAAACTGCATCATCCGGTTTAACGCCAGAAGAAGAAGAATTAGTCCTTTTAGCCCATAATGAGAAGAATTCTGTAGATAAAAGTACTACCAATGACGAGGTAGAGACATCAGAAACTGTCGAGGAATCAGTAGAGGTAGAGTCAGAAACAGAACTTGAAACTCTTGAAGATGCTGAATCAATGCCTGCTGAAGATGAAGTCGATATTCAAATTATCGAGGTTCCTTCTGGAGCAACACCAGAGGAGCTGTCTCCTCTTGTAAATATTGAAGCAACTCAAATCGTTGGTGACTTAATGTCACTTGGAATAATGCAGTCTATGACGTCATCACTTGAAGATTCTGAAATTGAAAAACTATTAGAAAAATATGATCTAATTCCTGAGATCACTGAAAGAGTCGAGGTAAAAAGATCTGAAATATTGGATCTACAAGAATTTGATGATGAGGAAGAGAATCTTGCAGTACGATCACCAATTATTACTGTTATGGGTCATGTTGACCATGGTAAAACAAGTTTGCTTGATTATATTAGAAATGAAAAAGTTGCTGACGGTGAAGCTGGTGGTATTACTCAACATGTTGGAGCATACAAAGTAGACACTGGTGAATTAGGTATTACATTTATTGATACTCCTGGCCACGAAGCATTTACACAAATGAGAGCTAGGGGAGCAAATGTTACTGATATTGTTGTCTTAGTAGTAGCAGCAGATGATGGAATTATGCCACAAACAATTGAAGCAATAAATCACTCAAAAGCAGCCGGTGTCCCAATAGTCGTAGCTGTAAATAAATGCGATTTACCTGATGCCAATCCCGCTTTAGTTAAAGCAGATTTAACAAAGTATGAAATAATCGCTGAAGATCTTGGTGGGGACACACCTGTTGTAGAAGTTTCAGCACTTAAAGGGGACGGAGTTGACGATTTACTTGAGACACTTTCTCTAGTTGCTGAGATTGAAGAATTGAAAGCTAATCCTAATACAAATGCATCTGGCTATATTATTGAATCTAGGATGGAAGTCGGTAGGGGTAATGTTGCAACTGTCGTTGTCACTAGAGGTACTCTTAATCAGGGAGATTTTCTTTATGCTGGTGGCGCCTTTTGTAGAGTAAAATCTATGTTTGATCACACTAATAAAACATTAAAAAATGTAATTCCCGGTTCACCTGTTGACATTATTGGATGGGATGAATCTCCTAATTCTGGTGATCAGTTTGTAGCAGTTAAAAATCAAAAAGAAGCCAAAGCTAAAGCTGAAGAGAACAAAACACTGCTTAAAGACTTTGATAGTTCTGCTTATACAGTGCAGTCAAGAGTATCTGAAATGATGCAACTTTTACAAGAAGGGGAACTCAATACAATTAACATTATTCTTAAAGCCGATACAAATGGCTCAGTAGAAGCAATAAAAGACGGATTATTGAAGCTCTCTAGTGATGAAGTAAAAATAGAAATTGTACATTCTGCTGTAGGAGGAATTGTCCTATCTGATGTAGATTTAGCGGGTGCGACAAGTTCCTTAATAGTGGGATTTAATGTCAGACCTGATAGCCAAGCAAGGAATATGGCACAAAGTAAAGGGATTGACGTAAGAACGTATCAAATTATATATGAATTATTAGATGATATTACAGAAGCTCTACAAGGAGAGATGACAATCAAGACTGAAGAAGCAGTAATTGGTATGGTTGATGTTAGAACAACCTTCAGAGCTCCAAAGGTTGGCGTAGTTGCAGGTTCAATTGTTACCGAGGGAAGAGTGGAGATAGACAGTAAAGCAAGACTATTAAGGGATGGTGTTGTTATATATGAAGGAACTGTAACTTCCTTAAGAAGGTTTAAAGACAACGTAGAGAGAGTTCTTGAAGGACTTGAGTGCGGTATTGGTTTAACTGATTACAAAGACATTAAAGAGGGCGATGTAATCGAAATTCTTGGTGAAGTTGAAATAAAATAATAATGATGAAAAAACAAACTAGAGGTGGAAGAATAAATAGGATTAATCCACAAATTCATCAAATAATTGCTCAAGAATTTCTTAGAAGTTCAAATCCTAATTTAAACAAAGCTACTGTAACCCATGTTTCAACATCACCTGATTTAAAGAGGTGTACAATTTACGTGTCCTCTTTAGAGAATGCAAAAGGTACCTTATCAAAAGCTTTGGATAAAAATAGAGTTAAAATTCAAAAAGAACTTGGAAGACAACTAACTACAAAATTTATACCCAGAATACAATTTGAAATTGATTCTAGCTTTGAAAATGCTGATAAAATCAACGAATTAATATATAAAATCAATGAAAAATAATTTTAAAGACAACTTTACCGATTTACCTATATTAATTACAGGACATGTAAATCCTGATGGAGATGCTATTGGATCTGCTCTTGCTCTGAAATTATTACTCGATACGATGAACATAGAATCCACCGTAGCATTCGACATCACAGGTGATCTTCCAAGTAACCTTAACCATCTTCCTTACGATCTCATTACCACTCCTCAAGTAGATTCTTTTAGTACAGTATTTGTATTTGATTGTGGCAATTCCTCAAGGCTTGGAAATTTAGAGGAACTAGTTTTAAACTCAAGCAAAGTTGTCGTCGTAGATCATCATATAGATCCAACATTTGGAGATGTACAAATTATTGATCCAAAAGCTGCAAGTACTACCCAAGTCTTGTACAGGATATTCAAAGAAGAAGAATTGCCTATATCTAAAGAAATCGCAGATTGTTTAATGACTGGTTTGATTACCGATACGGGGAGATTCCAATATTCCAATACAAATGCTGAAGTATTTGCAATAGCTTCTGACCTTATGGAAATAGGATCACAGTTGAGTTTGATTAGTGAAAATATATATGGTTCTATTGAACTAAATGCACTCAAATTACAAAGTGAAGTAATCAATCGTTTAATTTTAGATACTGATTTAAAGTTTATTTATTCCATCGTCTACCAGGAGGATTATAAAAAGTTTAATACTACACCAGCAGAAACCGATTCACTTATTGATGTAGTGAGACTTGCCAAGGAATCAGAAATTGCATTACTCCTTAAAGAGCAAAGTGATGGGTCATTTAAAGGTAGTTTGCGTTCAAGAACAGAATTTAACGTTCAACAACTAGCATCATTTTTTAATGGAGGCGGTCATAAGGCAGCAAGTGGATTTTCTTCAGATTCAACTGTAGATGACATTATCTTAAATATTAAAAATGAAATCCGAAAACAGATCTAATTTTTATCTAATTAATAAACCCAAAACTTGGACATCCCAAGATCTGTGTTCTAAATTTAAATATTTATATAGGTTTAACAAAGTTGGTCATGCAGGGACATTGGATCCAAATGCGGAGGGATTAATGCTCTTGGCTACTGATAAATACACTAAGTTGTTTAATTACACAAAAGAAACAGATAAAACTTATAAAGTATCTGCATTATTTGGCCATTCTTCCGATTCTATTGATACTGATACTGAAGTTATTAAAAATGAAGATATTGATCTTAGTAAAATTTCAATCGAAATTAAATCACTGATTAACACATTTCTTGGAACTTCTATGCAAAAACCTCCTATGTATTCAGCAGTTAAGGTAAAAGGTAAGCGACTTTACAATTATGCAAGACAAGGCAAAGACGTTGTAATACCTGAAAGAGAAATTAATATTTCAAAATTTACATTGTTGAATTTAGATGGACCAAGAGCTGAATTTCTTATTACCGTAAGCAAGGGAACATATATAAGATCTTTAATTCTAGATTTAGCTACCAAAATCAACACAACAGCAGTTGTTACAGAAATTCTAAGGACCAATATTGGGAAACTAAGTTTGGAATATCCTGAATACATAAAGGACATACAAAAATTAGATAAATCTGAAGAACCGTCTAGTATCCACTGGAGTAAGGTATTAGATTTGCCTGTAGTTGAAATAGATGATTTAACTTGTGAAAAAATTCTTCATGGAGAGCTTCTTGACGCAACCTTATTTAAGAATAAAGATATAACAATTATGCAACACGAAGACAAAATTGCTGCTTTATATACACCCTTTAATGACAAGTTCTATAAACCAGAGAAAGTCCTTTTATGAGTGTTTACAATAATTTTAAAAGTACAGATAGTGTTAAATCTGAACCATTGGTTACTTCAATTGGTGGATTTGATGGAATACATCTAGGTCATCAAGCTTTGTTCAAAAAAGCATTTGAAGTTTCTAATGGTACGTTTCAAATTGTAACTTTTAATGAAATTCCCAAGATCTTTTTCAATAATGATTTAAAACCTCTATTAGATCAAGATCAAAGATCATCACTTTTTAAAAAATTATTACCCAAAAATATAATTTTTCTTGATTTCAAGTCTGTAAATAAAATGAATGCAGAAGAATTTTGTCAATTTCTACGATCTAACCTTCAAACTGACAAATTAGTAATTGGTAAAGACTTTAGATTTGGAAACCAAAGAGTGGGGGATGTAAATACCTTAATTAACTATTTCGGAGAAGAAAATGTTACATTACTCGATGACTATTTGATATCCTCTGAAAAAGTATCAACTACAAAAATTAGATTATTTTATGCCCAGGGAAATATAAAAGAAGCTGAAAAATATTTAGGACGACCCATTTCTTATAAAGGTACCGTAGTATTAGGTAAACAATTAGGTAGTTCGATTGGTTTTCCAACAGCAAATGTTCAATTACATAATTTAACTCAATTACCAAGGTATGGAGTATACGCAGTAAGAGTCCACATTGATAAAAAAACTTACCTAGGATGTCTAAATATCGGCATAAACCCAACTGTAGAGGATAATTTAGACACAAAGATTGAAATTCACATTTTAGAATTTGATGAAAATATTTATGATAAGGATATTTCCTTTGAATTGATTGAATTCATCAGAGATGAGAAAAAATTTGAATCTATAGACGATCTCACAGCCCAAATACAACTAGATGTTGACAAAATAAAGAATAACTTTTAACTACAACATTAGATTTAGGGGGTACTATCATTATCTCGAATGAATACTAAAGAAAATATAATTAAGGAATACGGGAAATCTGATACTGATACTGGATCAACTGAAGTTCAGATTGCTCTATTAAGTGAAAGAATTAGTCATTTAACTGATCACTTAAAAGAACATAAAAAGGACCATCACACAAGAAGAGGTCTGCTTATGTTAGTAGGAAAAAGAAAAAGACTACTTCAATATCTTCAAAATCAAGATGTAACTAGATACCGTTCTTTAATTGAAAAATTAGGTATTCGAAGATAAACAAATAAAACTAAAGACAAAGAGTTGTTAATTGGGAGCTTTTAAAGAAGGCTGACAATTAATAACCTCTGTCTAGAAAAGAGGATATATGTCCGTAACTAATGTCACCTGTGTTATTGGTGATAAAACAATTAAATTCGAAACTGGAAAACTAGCCCTACAAGCACCTGGTGCTGTAGTTGCTACTTCAGGCGATACAAACGTTCTAGTAACTACTGTTGCTAATAAGACTGTTAGAGAGGGTATAGATTTTTTCCCACTAACTGTTGATGTTGAAGAGCGAATGTACGCAGCTGGGAAAATTCCTGGTGGTTTCTTTAGACGAGAAGGAAGACAAACAGAGAAAGCTATTTTAGCTTGTAGATTAATAGACAGACCCCTTAGACCATCATTTGCTGATGGATTCAGGTGTGAAACTCAAATTATTGCAACTGTACTCAGCGTTGATAATGAAAATGAATATGATATCTTGTCACTGAATGCTGCATCTCTCGGACTTCAATTAGCAGGAGTACCTTTGGAGTCTCCCGTAGGAGCCGTAAGGATGTCATTAATTAATGATAACTGGGTAGTACAAGCAACAAACTCAGAACAAGAAGAATCTATTTTTGATATGGTCGTTGCAGGAAAATTAAATGCGAACAATGAAATTGATATTGTAATGGTAGAAGCCGGAGCAACTGACAATTCATTTGAAAAAATTGATGCAGGGAGTGTAGCTCCATCAGAAAACATAGTTGCTGATGGAATTGATATGTCTAAGGAATATATTGCTACTTTGATAAATGCTCAAAAAGAATTGGTAGCAAAAAATGATGTTCCTGTCGTCGAATGGCCTTTGGTTGAAGATTATTCTACAGATCTAAAAAATAGTATAGATACTGCTTATAAAACAAAAGTAGAAGAAGTAATGGCAATCACTGATAGATCAGAAAGAAGTGAAAAACAGTCAGAACTTCAAAACCAGGTTGTTGAAGAATTTACAAATGACGAAGGTGACAATACAAAAGCAATTAAGTTAGCTTTTAAGTCACTCGTTAAAGCAGTGGTAAGAGATAGAGTTATTGCTGGTGGTCCAAGATTAGACGGTAGGACACCAACAGATATAAGAAATATATCTGCTGAAATAAATCTTTTGCCAATGGTACACGGTTCATCACTATTTTTGCGTGGAGAGACTCAAGTACTAAATGTAACAACTCTAGGAATGTCAAGATTAGAGCAAATGCTTGACACTATAGATACAGTTACATCCAAGAGGTACATGCATCATTACAACTTCCCACCATATTCAACAGGTGAAGCATATATGATGAGAGGACCAAAAAGAAGAGAAATTGGACACGGTGCTCTAGCTGAAAAAGCAATGGTTCCTGTTATTCCTGGTAAGGTTGACTTTCCCTACACAATACGTGTTGTTAGTGAGGCAATCTCTTCTAATGGATCAACTTCTCAAGCTTCTGTTTGTGCATCAAGTCTTTCATTAATGGCTGCTGGTGTTCCAATTAGAGAGCATGTTGCAGGTATAGCAATGGGTC